>JACKQG010001184.1_pt1 | contig 36657 bp, 35 predicted proteins | sample 8237621 | NCBI WGS metagenome assembly JACKQG01 (sample SAMN15677084, study PRJNA649215) | marine metagenome | biome: marine; feature: Black Sea; material: saline water; isolation source: suspended particulate matter (SPM) from the Black Sea western gyre | collected 2013-06-09/2013-06-10 | depth... | reverse complement strand
CTATATGTTATTATATTACCATAGACCTGGGGGCATATGAGCTAATAGTTAATTACTATAAAAATAAATTATTCATATCCAGCATACTAACATTTTAATCACTGTATACATTTTCCTGTATCGTATATAAAATTATTCCACTTGCAGTAGAAACATTCAATGACTGGATTTTTCCACTAAGATTTACAGTTACCATAAAATCACAATTCTTACTTACCAACCTGCTTATACCCCTATCTTCACTACCAAAAACAACTGCAAGCGGTAGTGTAAAATCAACATCACTTATATACTTTACTTCTTGTGTTATATCTAATGTTGTTCCATAAATCCAGAATCCCTTATTTTTTAATTCCTTTAGAGTTCTTACAATATTTGTTACCTTAAATATTTTCACTTCTTCGAGAGTGCCGGCAGAAATCTTACTGATTCTTTCATTTAAAGTCACGCTTCTTCTTTTTTGTATAACAATCCCTTCAAAATTAAATGCACAGCAATTCCTTATTATTGACCCAAAATTTCCAACATCAGTAACGCCATCCAGGATTAATAGCTTGCTATTTTTATTTACAGTCCTATTTAAATAGTGTTCTAAATTGCAGTAATTATAGTTAGACACTCTCGCGTAAATACCCTGAGCATAAACATCCTCCCCATGAGAGATTTCATTAAATTTTCCAGACTCAAGTTCTGAAACTTTAATATTTTTACTGACAGCCTCTCCTATTATATTCTTTATCCTTGAATTACTTTTCCTTTTCTTATTTAGTATAATTTCATATATCTTTCTATTACCTGCATTTCTTGTCAGTAATGAATAAACAGGATTGATTCCATACAAATATTCATAGCTTATATTTTTATCCATAATCAACTTACCACTTACTTATATAAAAAATTCTAAATAAACAGATTGTTTCAAACCTGTTAATATACAATATTTTTTTTAGAGGCTTTTTGGAAACATGGAATTATTTCAAAGATTTTTAATTTGCAGCTAATATTTAATTATAAATACTAATCATTCTTTTTTTCCCTTAATCTCCAGATCGTACCTTCTTTTCTATCATCCAGTACAATACCATATTCTTCAAGTTTACTCCTGATATCATCAGCCTTTTTATAATTTTTCTTTTTTCTTAATTTTTCCCTTAATTTGATTAAGTTTTCTATTTCTTCATCATCCAGGTTAGTTACCTTTTTATGTTTTCCAATACTTTTAGATAGTTCACCTTCAAAATCAATACCTAGAATCATTCCTAATTGTATTATCTTTTTATATGCAATATCCAGGCTTTCCTTTAAGGATTCATCTAACTTAAATTCTGCTGTTTGAATAATACTATTTATATTCTTAACGAAGTCAAAAATGATACCTAGTGCCTTTGCTGAGTTAAAATCATCATCCATGGATTTCCTGAAACCTTCTTTACATCTCTTAATTAAGCTGTATATTTTTAATTCACTTTCACTGCTACCATTGTCGCTATCATCAATTGGTTTTTCTTCTGTGTATTGCTCTATTTTAAATCCTTCTATTAAAAATTTGATATTCCTTAAGGCATTATTTACTCTTTCTAAAGCTTTTTTTGCTTCTTCTAATTTACCAATACTAAACTCTAATGGATTTCTATAATGAGTTGACAGGATATACATTTTTATAACATTTGGGGAATATTTTTTTAGTAAATTTCTGAGGACCCAATCATCTTTTAATCCTTTGGATTTAGACATTTTTTCTTCTTTTACTTCTATCATACCATTATGCATCCAAAATCCTGCAAAATCACCCTTCTCTGGAAAAGCAGCTTCAGATTGTGCAATTTCATTTTCATGATGAGGAAAAACTAAGTCTATTCCTCCCCCATGTATATCAAATCCATATCCCAAAAATTTAATAGACATAGCAGAGCATTCAATATGCCACCCAGGCCTCCCCAAACCCCATGGGCTCTCCCAGGAAGGCTCCCCTTCCTTTGCACTCTTCCATAAGGCAAAATCAATTTTAGACTTTTTCTTAAAACTATCATCTTCCTGCTGTCTCATCTCATCAATTTTCTGCCTGGAAAGTTTTCCATAATCTTTAAACTTATGGACATCAAAATATACGCTATTATCTACTACATACCCGTAGCCATTTTCAATAATTTTATTTATGATCTGTATTATCTCTTCTATCATCTCAGAAGCTTTAGGCATTTCACTAAATTTTCCAACTTCTATTTTTTTTACATCATCCTTAAATGCCTTGATATACCTTTTTGTGATAACTTCAAATCCAACATTTTCTTCCCTGGCTTTATTTATAATCTTATCCTCAATATCAGTAATATTTTGAACATAATTTACTTTATAACCAATATATTCTAAATAATTTCTAACCATATCAAATATAACCACAGGTCTTGTATTACCAATAGAAATATAATTATAAACAGTAGGCCCACATACATACATTTTAACAATCCCTTTATCTTTTGGTGCAAATACTTCTTTTTTTCTATGTAGTGTATTATAAATCTTTAAACTCAAAATCTACTCCTTTACCGTTATTACATTACCATTCCTCTAATTACCTGTATTTAATTATTATGCTCTATTGCATTCTAATTACTTTTTTTCTTCTTTATTTCTTCTAACTCTTTTTCTATTAATTTTATTTTATTATCATATGTTCTTAATAATTCATTTACTGGATCGGGTAAATGCATTCTGTGAAATTCATCTGATAATACTCTTTCACCCTTTACCTTAACAACCCTGCCAGGAACACCAACTACAGTACAGTTATCAGGTACAGATTCAATTACTACAGCCCCCGAACCAATAATTACATTATCTCCCACTGTTATTGATCCTAAAACTTTCGCTCCTGCAGATATAACAACATTATTTCCAATTGTTGGATGCCTTTTACCTCTCTCTTTTCCAGTTCCACCCAGGGTAACACCCTGATACAGAGTTACGCCATCTCTAATAATAGTTGTTTCACCAATTACAACACCCATTCCATGATCAATAAAAAACCCTTTTCCTATTTTTGCACCTGGGTGAATTTCAATTCCTGTAAAAAATTTGCTCACTTGTGATATTAAACGTGGGAAAAAAGGAATCCTATGCCTGTATAACCAATGAGCAATATAATGGTTAATAACTGCATGAATGCCAGAATATGTAACCAGTATTTCAAAAGCATTTATTGCAGCTGGATCTCTTTCCTTTGCTGATTTTACTAAATCTTTAATACTCCCCAGTAAACCCATTTTTTATTACATTCTCCAATAAAATTTTTAAATTTATAATTCTAATATTATCTTCTTTTATATATTTTATTTATTATAATAAATCAGCCCGTAAAATTAATTAAATATTTTTCTCATACCTATAATACTAGGTACCTATAATATTATTAAGTGTATATTTTAACCGACTAATACAATTTTCTAAACCTAGTATAGAAATAATTTTAGGAAGCTCAGGTCCATGTATCTTACCGGTAAGAGAAGATCGGATTGGCATATATAGTAACCTGCCTTTTATTTTTTCCTTTTCCAGTTTCATTCCTACTGTATTAATAATTTCTTTACTTTCACTCTCATCTAAATCATAATTTTTATTAAATTTATTAGATTTTAATTTAAACTGCATTTCCTCTAGAAAAATTCTTAAAACTCTTGCAGAAGTTTCCATCTTTAACACTTCTAATGCATCATCATTATAATTACTATTTTTTTCAATAAAAAATTCCTTTACATATTCTGGAAAATCAGAAAGAACTTTTAAATTATTCTTAAATGCATCAATACATCTCAGTAGTTTTATTTTTATTCCCTCATCTTCTAATATTTCCTTTTTTACAACATCCTTTTTAATTATAAATGGCATGCTTAAATTGATTAACTCCAAATCTGTTTTTTTTCTGATATGATTCCCATTTATCCAGTTTAATTTATCAACATCAAAAATAGCTGGACTTTTGGATATATCTTCCAGCCGAAACCTCCCTATAATATCTGATAAATAAAAAATTTCTTCACCGTCTCTTGGTGCCCATGAAAGCAAGGAAAGATAATTGCTCATTGCTTCACATAAATAACCTGATTCTCTGAATTGAGTAATAGTATCTGCATCATGCCTTTTACTTAATTTAGCCCCATCAGTACCCAGTATCATTGAAAGATGTGCAAAATATGGTATCTTGATCCCAATTCTCTTAAATAACATTATCTGTTTTGCCGTATTTGCGATATGGTCTTCACCTCTCAAAACATGGGTGATCATCATATCACTATCATCAACAACTACTGCAAAATTATATGAGGGTGTTCCATCAGATTTAATAATAATAAAATCACCAATAACTTCTGAGCTAAACTTAATTTTTCCTCTTATTAAATCATTAAATTCAATATCACCTTTTTTAACCTTAAATCTTATCGTAAAATTTTTCCCCTCTCTTAAGTTTTTTTCAATTTCCTCAGAATCTAATTCTTTGCATTTATTATCATACTGGGAAGCTTTTCCTTTTGATAATTGTTCATTTTTTAAATTCTTCAGACGTTCATGACTGCAGAAACACATATATGCCTGGTCTTCGTTAAGAAGCTTATTTGCATAGCTTTGATATATTTTTAGTCTATCGCTCTGGCGATAAAATTCATCCCAGCTTATACTCAACCATTTTAAATCATTTATTATTGATTCCTCATATGATTCTTTAGACCTTTTTAAATCTGTATCTTCTATTCTTAAAATTAATTTTCCATTCATGCTTTTTGCAGCCAGCCAGTTAAATAGAGCAGTCCTGGCAGTTCCAATATGCAGTCCACCTGTCGGAGAAGGTGCAAATCTAAAACGAGGTGACTTCTCTATTTGCTTTTCACTCTTTACTCTTTTAGCTAAAACCATTTTTTTAATAAATTTTTTTAAACATTTCAAATCACTTTAGTAAAACTATACTTTGAGCTGCAATTCCTTCTTCTCTGCCACAAAATCCCAGACCTTCAGTAGTTGTTGCCTTTATGTTAACCTTATCTGTATTTATTTCCAACACCTTTGATATTTTCTTCTTCATTTCAGGAATGTATGAAAATATCTTAGGTTTTTCTAAAATTAATACACAATCAATATTCTCTATTTTATATTCCTTACTTTTCATTTTATTTTTTACTTCTTTCAGCAACAAAAGACTCGAAATGTCCTTATATTTCATATCACTATCAGAAAAATGACCGCCTATATCTCCCAGTCCACATGCACCCAGAATAGCATCCATAATAGAATGAGTTAAGACATCTGCATCAGAATGCCCTGATAATCCTTTGTCAAAATTTATTTCTACTCCTCCAAGTATAAGTTTTCGACCCTTTTTAAAACTATGAACATCGTAACCTATTCCAATTTTCATTAGCATCCTTTAAATAAGATAACAAATATGAACTCTAAATATCATTTTCTGCCCATCATAAGTTCTGCAAGAAATAAATCTGTAGGTGTAGTAATCTTTATATTTTCATGCCTGCCTTTTACAATCTTTATTTTCCATCCTGCTCTTTCAACAAGACTGGAGTCATCAGTACCTAAAAAATTATCTTCTACAGCCTTACTATGAGCATTTAATATAGTATCATAAAAAAAAGTTTGAGGCGTCTGTGCAAACCATACTTCCCTGCGAGGTATAGTTGTATTAATTGTATCAATACCATCTAATTTTTTTACAGTTTCGTAAACAGGTGCTGCCATTATGACTCCTTTCACCCTGGGATCACTCTTATTTTCTTTTCTTAATGTATTAATTATAAGATTAATTTCTTTAGCTGTGATTAGAGGTCTGACAGCATCATGAATAGATACTGTTTTGCATGGTGAATTTATCGCCAGTAATGCATTATATACTGATTGCTGCCTGCTGTTTCCACCTATTATTAAATTTTTTACCTTGCTAAAAGAATATTTTTCAATTATTTCCTTTTTACAGTAATCTAAATAACTATTGGAAACTGTAATATATATTTCTCTTATTCTTGAAGAATTTTGGAAAGCATTTATTGTATGAGCTAATATTGGCTTGCCGTAAATTTTTATAAACTGTTTACTAATATTGCTCTCCAGGCGAGTTCCTTTGCCTGCTGCTGTAATTATTGCTGCATTCATATATTTTCATCGCTGATTATTATTACCAAACTTTTTTTAAAAGAAGTTTAAAACTATAAGAATTTTTACTTAATTTATTAAGTTACCCAGCTTTTTTTATTATATGATTCATTGTATAAGTAATATTCGGAAAATTTTTTCAATTTATCGTGTAAATTTTTTGCTCTTACCTTACCCATTCCTTTTACTTCTGATAATTCCTCTACATCCGCATCCAGGATATTTCTCAAATTATCAAATTTTCCCACCATACTCCTAAGAACTGTTTCTGGAAGCCTTCTAATCTCTGACATTATGCGTAACCCCCTTGGCCGTACACTAAACTCTTTTAAATCTCCTTCAACTTTATAACCTAATATTTTAGCAGTATTAATTAAGTTGATAGGTGTACCAGTACCAAGTAAATCTATTTTATTTTTAATTTCAGATGCTTTTATATTATCATCAAAATTAACATAATCTTCTATAATTCTAATACTATTGTCTGCAACATTTATCATTAACTCCTCAATCTGCATCTTAAGCAGCCTTCCATCTGTACCTAATTCATATATATATTTTCGTACTTCTTTTTCTGTTTTCTGAACTATGCTTGACCTCTGCAGGACACTGGTAACATCATATAATGTCACAAGATCTTCTAATTCTCTTATAGTTAAATTAATAATTAATTGATCAAGGCCTTCTTTATATTTGCCTAGTGTTTGTAAAGCCTGATTCGCTTTAGACAATATTACTCTAGGTTCATCTAATGTATACTTAATGTCATCAATAAATATAGTTACAACATCTCTCTTTTGAGAAATAGATATCACTAAAGTTTTTGTCTGCTTTGCTAAACGTTCAGCAGTTCTATGCCTGGTTCCAGTTTCATTAGTGCTAATCTTGGGATCAGGAAACAATTGAGTATTAGCATATAAAATCCTACTTGCATCATGGTTAAGAATAATTGCACCATCCATCTTTGCTAATTCATAAAACTTCGCTGGGCTAAAACTGCATCCAATATAAAAACCTCCATCCACTAATTTTAAAACATCCTCAGAATCCTCTTTATCGCCAACTACAATCAATGCACCTATTTTAGCCTGTAAAACATATTCTATTCCCATGCGAAAATCAGTACCAGGAGCAATTCTTTTTAAACTATCCAGTAATAATTCTTCTTCTCTCTCTTTCATTTTAAATAATCAAAAAATAAATATACTTTCTATAATTTCTAAATAATATCTTTAAACTTTTAATATACTTTTCGAAATCTTTTTAATTTTAAAGTGCATTTCATCATTTTCAGCACTTACTTCAATCTTTTCTCCAGGTTTAATTTCACTACTAATTATTTTTTCTGAGATAGGATCTTCTATCAAATTTTGAATACATCTCCTCATAGGTCTGGCACCCATTGAAGAATCATAACCTCTCTTCAATAATAACTCTTTTGAGCTTTCCATTAATTCTATTGCTATTCCTTGAAGTTCAAGCTGTTCCTTTATCCTTAATATCATCAAATCAATTATTTTATAAATCTGTTTTTTCGTTAACTTGTGAAACACTATAACTTCATCTAATCTGTTTAAAAATTCAGGTCTAAATGCTTTTTTTAATTCGTTCATGACTTTACTTTTTATTTCATTATAGGACAAATCTTCACTATCAATTTTCTTAAAACCCATTGGAGCATTTTTATGAATTTCCCTTGCTCCCAAATTAGAAGTCATTACTATAACTGTATTTTTAAAATCTACTCTTCTTCCCTGTGAATCCGTTAAATGACCATCTTCAAAAATTTGCAACAGTATATTGAAAACATCCGGATGAGCTTTCTCTATTTCATCAAGCAATATTACACTATATGGCCTTCTCTTAATTTTTTCAGTTAGCTGCCCGCCTTCATCATATCCAACATACCCGGGTGGTGAACCAACCAATTTGGATACAGAATGTTTTTCCATATATTCAGACATATCTATCTGCAACAAAGCATCCTCTTTCCCAAATAAAAATTCTGCAATTGTTTTAGCAAGTTCAGTTTTACCAACTCCAGAAGGACCTAAGAATATAAATGAGCCAATAGGCCTTTTTGGGTCTTTAAGTCCAGAACGCGACCTCCTTATTGCTTTTGAAACAGTTATAATAGCCTCATCCTGGCCAATAACCCTTTTGTGTAATTCTTCTTCCATCTTAAGAAGCTTTGAAGACTCTGCCTCTGTTAATTTATATACAGGTATCCCTGTCCAGCTTGATAACACTTCGGCTATTTCATTTTCATCCACCTTTTCTTTTTTAGCCTCACCAACTCTGCTCTGACTCTCCTCAACTTTCATTTTTTCTCTTATTAATTGCTTCTCTCTATCACGATATTGAGCAGCTTTTTCAAAATCCTGATCATTTATCGCTTTTTCTTTTTCACTTACTATTTTTTCAATACTTCTGTCAATCTTTTTTAAATCAGGAGGTGTAGTTAATGTTCTTAAACGAACCCTTGAAGCAGCTTCATCAATTAAATCAATTGCCTTGTCAGGTAAATATCTATCAGAAATATACCTGTGTGCTAGTTTTACTGCCGAAGCTACTGCCTCATCAGTAATATTAATCCCGTGAAAAGATTCATATCTATCTCTAAGACCATTTAATATTTCAACGGTTTCATACTCTGAAGGCTCATCAACATAAATTGGTTGAAATCTCCTATCTAATGCTTTATCCTTCTCAACGTGCTTGTGGTAATCATTGATGGTCGTAGCACCAATAGTTTGAAGTTCACCCCGTGCTAACATAGGTTTCAATATGCTTGCAGCATCAATTGCACCTTCAGCAGCTCCTGCACCAACTAAAGTATGAACCTCATCAATAAATATTATAACATTGCCATCTTCTTTAATCTCCGCTAGCACTTTCTTCAATCTTTCTTCAAAATCACCTCTATACCTAGAACCTGCTACAAGTGATCCTAGATCAAGGGTAAATATCTTTTTATCCTTAAGATTAGACGGAATTTCTTTGGATACTATACTCTGAGCCAGACCTTCAACAATAGCTGTCTTACCAACTCCAGATTCACCTATTAAAATAGGATTATTTTTTGTTCTTCGTGATAGTATCTGCATAATCCTTGCAATTTCTTTTTCTCTGCCAATAACAGGATCTAGCTTTCCTTCTCTGGCTAAATTTGTTAAATCTTTCCCATACAGGTTGAGCGTTTTTAAAACTCTTTTTGGCGGCCTATTGTAGGTAGAGCTTTCACTTTGTGAAACAAAAGGATACTTACTTAAAACATCCTTAATTTTTCCCTTAGCAATTTCTAAACTAATACCTAAACTGTTAAGAACCCTTGCAGCAACTCCTTCACCTTCCCTAAGTAAACCTAAAAGGATATGTTCGGTGCCAATATAATTATGTCCCATTTGTAGAGCTTCTCTTAATGCTAATTCTAAAACTTTCTTTGCTCTAGGTGTAAATGGTATATGCTCGTAAGATTCAGACGAGCCTTTAGTCACAGCATCCATTACAGACGCTCTAATACTCTCAATAGGGATGTTTAAACTTAAAAGGACTTTAGCAGCAATCCCTTCTTTTTCATCTATGAGTCCTAATAATAAGTGTTCAGTTCCGATATAATTTTGTTTAAGGAATCTAGCTTCATCCTGTGCTCTTACTACTACTTTTCTAGCTCTCTCAGTAAATCTTTCAAACATTTCAATCAGTTCCTTTTAAAATCTTCTCTTTAATTAAATTTACACGAATTATTTCTACATCATTTTTACTATCATTTTTACTCTTCCCCAAATTAGTAATTATATGAGAATCTCCAATTATATTAATTAATTCGTAAAAGTCGAATTTTTTTATATCCTTAATAACATTAATATCATAACCAAGCTTAACCATTGATAAGAATTCTAATGCCTCTTCATAAGAGAGCAGCTTTGCATATTTTAACATTCCATATGATCTTAATATACTATCTTCAACATTAACATATTTTTTCTTTTTCAGCTCCTCTTTTATATTATTTTCCTCTTCAATTATATTTAAACAAATTGCTGTCATTTCTTCAATAATTTCATTTTCGCTTTTGCCTAAAGAAATTTGATTAGAAATCTGAAATAGATTTCCAATAACTTCTGAATCTTCACCAAAATATCCTCTTATGCTACAGCCTATTTTGATTATTTTTTCAATGAATTTCTCAATCTTAGAAGTAATCACTAAACACGGCAGATGTGCAATAATAGAAATTCTAAGCCCAGTTCCTAAATTAGTTGGGCAAGCAGTTAAGTACCCTAAATCATTACTGTAAGCAAAATTTAAATTCCTTTCCAGCTTTTTCTCAATTTTTGTTGCTTCATTGTAAGAGTCCATTATGTCAAAATCGTTAGTAATGCACTGAATTCTTAAATGATCTTCCTCATTAATTAATATCGAAACCGATCTCTTAAAATTACAAGAATTAAAATCAATCAATACTCCTTTTCCATTCATCCTCTTAACCATTTCAGGACTAATTAAATGCTTCTCTACAAGCATATTCCTTTGAATTTTTGGTAACTTACTGATAACAAAAAACTTATAATTTTTAAATTCTTTAGTACTGTAAAAAGTATCCCTTACAATATTTAATATTCTAACTTTTTCTTCCATATTATTTGTACTTTCGAACCTATAATTTGAAAGATTTCTGGCTATTCTCGTTCTTGTTGTTAAAATAATACGATTATTATTTTCTTTTTTAAGCTTTCTTTTTCTTACAATATCTTTTTTTAATGGATACTTTAAATTAACCATTTTTTCATACTGCCTTATTAACTTATTAACAAATAAATAACTTTTTTTGTAGTTTTTTTATATTATCCCTTAATTTAACTGCTTCTTCAAAATTTTCAATGATAATTTCTTCCTTTAATTTATATTCTAAATCCTTAATCTTTTTTTCAATTTTAATTTTATTATTAGAGTTAAATGGAATTTTCCCCTTATGGTCCAAACTCCCGTGTATCGATTTTATCAGAGGGTATAAATTTTTCCTAAACTCTTCATAACACTTTGGACATCCAACCCTGCCTATTTTTTTTACTGTATTTAAATCAATATTACAATAAGAACATTTTTTATTTTCTTTATCATCTATTAAATTGAATAGATTGCTTGATTCACTATCATTATATATTTTAATATCTATTTCAAAAATCTTTGAAAGTATTTTGGTCAAATCATTAATAAAATCTTCTTCAGATAAAAAATTAAAATTCTTAATGCATTCTTTGCATAAATTTACCTTCTCTACCTTATTATTTATAATTTTTATTAAATGAATATCTGCCTTATTTTTTTTACAAAAATCACAAATCACACTTTTTCACCACCCAAATGTTTTATTCAGTACTATTTTCTCAGATAAATTATATCATTTTTCACCTTAAATATTAACAAAACATTAAAGCTCTAATAGTCAACCTGCGTTAGGTTTCAATTAATCTATTTCAGGTTTCAATAAAGGAAACAGTATTACATCTTTAATAGACTTGCTATTAGTTAAAATCATAATTAATCTGTCAATACCAATTCCTTCTCCACCTGTTGGCGGCATTCCATATTCTAAGGCTTTTAGAAAATCTGTATCAATCCTACCTGTAATTCTTTCGTCTTCATCCTTGCTTCTAATCTGCTTTTTAAATCTCTTAAGCTGTTCTTTTGGGTCAATCAATTCCGAGAATGCATTCGCTATTTCTTCTCCTCCTATGAATAGTTCAAACCTTTCTGTTAGGTTTTCATTCTCAGGATGACTTCTAGCTAGCGGGGATATTTCTATGGGGTAATCCTTAACAAATGTTGGCTGTATTAGTTTTAACTGAACAATTTCCTCAAAAATTTCATTAATAATTTTTCCCTTACCAAAACTTTCATCCACTTCTATTTTAAGGCTTCTGGCAATACTAATTAATTCATCTAACCCAGTATTAAAATCAATTTTTATCTCACCATATTTGTATATTGCATCAATCATAGTTATTCTTTCCCAGTTACCATTAAAATTTATTATATTATTTTTATATTCAATATTTGATTTCCCTGAGGACTTTTCAATCACAAATTTTATTAATTCTTCAGTTAATATCATTAACTCATTATAATCTGAATAAGCCTGGTAAAATTCTAGCATTGTAAATTCTGGATTATGTTTATATGATATTCCTTCATTTCTAAAATTTCTGTTTAACTCAAAAACCTTTTCAAATCCGCCAATTATTAATCTTTTCAAATATAATTCAGGTGCTATTCTTAAATACAGATCAATATTTAGCGCATTATGATGGGTTATAAAAGGTTTAGCAGCTGCCCCCCCTGGAATTGATTGAAGCATAGGTGTCTCAACCTCTAAAAATCCTTTCTCAGTTAGAAATTTCCTAATAGCATCTATCACTTTTATCCTTGTAAGGAATACTTTTTTTACTTCAGGATTAACAATAAAATCTAAATATCTTTGCCTGTATCGTAGTTCTTTATTTTTTAGCCCATGCCACTTTTCAGGTAATATGCGAATTGATTTACTCAGAAGCTTGAAATCAATTACATTTATAGAAAGCTCTCCTTTATGAGTAACAAAAACATTTCCACTTACCCCTACCCAATCACCGATATCTAATTCCAAGAATTCATTGTATCTTTCTTCCCCAACACTTTTTAAATTAATATATAATTGAATTTTTCCTGAAAAATCTTTTATATCACAGAAAGCAGCTTTACCGTGAATTCTAAAAATCATTACCCTGCCTGCAATCTTAAAAATATCCTCAGTTTTTTGGCCTGACAACAGATTTGAATACTTTTTCTTAATATCTCCTATTAAAATATCCCTATTAAATTTTCTACCATATAACTGCTTTCCCTTTTTTATTAAATCTTTTATCTTTTCTAACTTTAATTTTATTGTTTCACTTGATAACCCTTCCTGTTCCAATAAATAGTCAGAATCAGTATTACTAATACTGTAATTTTTCTTATTCATATAAATAATATCCTGTTTATTTTTAATATTTAATGAATTATTATTTTGGAAATTATTTTTTTTGTCTTTAGATTTCATAAGAGAGAGTTAAACTTTATTAATATTATAAAAGGTTAAATTTCTTTTACTATTTATTAGTAATTAATTATATATTTTCTACTACATTAATCACACTAAATTATATCTATTATTTTTAATTTTCTTTTTCCCTGGGGAGTATTTACAAATATTTCGTCACTAATTTTTTTATTAATTAATGCCATCCCTATAGGAGATTCGTCTGATATTTTATTGCTTTCTGGGTCTGATTCAATCGAGCTTACTATATTAAATTTTCTATTCTTTCTTTCATCCAGATATCTAATTACTACAGTTCTTCCTAAATCTACAATATCTTTTTTGTTCTTATTACTTATAATTACATAATTTTTTAAAATTTCATTTATTTGCTCAATTCTTCCTTCAATAAATGCCTGATCATTTTTTGCATGTTCATATTCCGGGTTTTCTGCAAGGTCACCACCAAATTCTTTCGCTTCTTTTAACCTTTCCGCTACTTCTTTTCTTTTATTTTTTACAAGGTCATCTAATTCATTCAGAAGCATTTTATAACCTTCTCTAGTTAGACGATATTCTTTCATTATATCCTTACTACCTCAATATTACTTTATATTGTTTTAAAAGCTTATTATAAAAGCAGAAAATTATTTAATTGAGGTATTATATTGTATGAGATATTAGATGTCAAAAATATTTTATATTGAATCTATTTAGAAGTATTTTCTAATTTTTCTTTGTATTTTACTAATTTTTCTCTGATATCCTTATACTTTAGAGATAATATTTGCAATGCTAGCAGTGCAGCGTTTTTTGACCCATTAATAGCTACGCATGCAACTGGCACACCTGAAGGCATTTGTACAATAGAAAGAAGAGAGTCAATTCCCTTTAAATCATCAGTTTTTATTGGAACACCAATAACAGGAATAGTAGTATAAGACGCTATCACACCTGGCAGATGAGCTGCTTTCCCAGCACCTGCTATAATCACTTCTATTCCTCTCGATTGAGCATTTTTTGCAAAACCCGAGGTTTTATTTGGCATCCTGTGAGCTGATAATATTTTAACTTCACATCCTACTTCAAATTCTTTCAGAATATCTACAGCTTTTTTCATTATTTTCTCATCTGATTTACTTCCCATTACTATAGAAATTTTTTTTCTATCATTAATCATTAACCTAACTCCTCCGCTTTTAGTGCAATATCTTTTCTATATTGCATTCCATTAAATTTTATTTTTTTTAACTCTGAAAAAACTTTCTGTCTTGCTGCTTTAAAACTATCTGCTTTAGAGACTACTCCTAAAACTCTGCCGCCATTTGTAACAATCTTATTATTTAGAACTTTAGTACCTGCATGAAAAACATACAAATCACTATCACTTTCGTGACAACTGTCAAGACCTTCGATTACATCACCACATGAAGAACTTTCGGGATATCCTTTTGATGCTGCTACAGTACAGACACATTTTTTATTATCCCAATCAAGCTTGCTTTTAGATAATTTTCCATTTATACAATTTAGTAGTAATGGAACTATATCATTATTTAATCTTGGTAAAATAGCTTGTGTTTCTGGATCCCCAAATCTACAATTATATTCAAGTAAATATGGTTGATTATCCCTGATAATAATCCCTCCGTACAGTATTCCCTTATATTCAATATTTTCTTTCATTAAGGAGTTATAAGTAGGATAAATAATAGTATTTAAAATTTTCTTATACACTTCTCTGCTTACCATAGGTACAGGACTATAACTTCCCATACCACCAGTATTTTTTCCCTTATCATTATTAAAAATCCTTTTATAATCCTGAGCTAATACCATAGGAACAACATCCTTGCCATCACAGAGATTTAGAATTGATACTTCATATCCGCTCATAAAGTCTTCTATTATTACCGTTTCACCTGCCTGGCCAAAAATATTTCTTACAAAACAATCCTTTAATGCCTCTACTGCTGCCTTCCTATTATCAGCAATAATTACACCTTTCCCTGCAGCAAGTCCATCTGCCTTTATAACTACTGGAAATTTATCACTGGCAACCCCTTCAATAAATTTTAAAGCTTCCCCGTATTCCTCTTTTAAAAAAATATTCCCATCAGCGGTAGGTATCCCGTATTTCCAGCAAAGTTCTTTGGTAAAAACCTTGCTTCCTTCAATCATGGATGCTTTCTTACTGGGACCAAATATTTTAATACCATTTTTACTAAAAAAGTCTACAATCCCATCAACAAGTGGTGCTTCTGGTCCCACTACGACTAAATCAACCCTTTTTTCTTCTACAAAATTAAACAAGCTTTGGAAATTATCTTTTGATACACTGATATCTACACATTCTGCAATTTCTGCTATTCCTGCATTTCCAGGAATTGCATATACTTTGTTTACAAGTCTGCTTTTAGAAATTTTCCATACCAGGCAGTGCTCTCTTCCACCGCCGCCAATTACTAATACATCCATAAGGCTCCTTAAAGAATCAAACAATAAGAGTTGGATTTTTTTCTTTCTTAAATAGTCTTCTTTTTAAGTTTTTATCCTTTATAATAATTTTCTTTCTTTCAGCGCCGACACTTATCATTGATACCGGTATCTTAATGATTTCCTCAATCCTTAATATATAGCTCTTTGCTTCTAGTGGAAGTTCATTAAATTTATTTATACTTCCAATATCTTCTTCCCATCCTTCAAGTTCTTCATAAACTGGCTGGCATTTATGCATTATAGTCTGATGAGGCGGCAAATCTTTAAAAACCCTTTCCTCATATTTATAACCTATACATATTTTTAATTTCTTAATACCGCTTAATATATCCAACTTGGTAATAGCTATACTTTTAATTGAATTTATCATCACCGAATATTTTAATGCAATACTATCTAGCCATCCACATCTTCTTGGTCTTCCAGTTGTAGTCCCATATTCATTCCCTTTATCCCTTAAATAATCACCAATATCAGTTTTTTCTTCCGTCGGGAAGGGGCCTGACCCCACTCTTGTTGTATAAGCCTTTACTACACCCAATACTTCATCTATTCTATTTGGTCCTACTCCAGCACCAACACACGCCCCTCCGGCAATAGTAGAAGAAGATGTAACAAAAGGATAAGTTCCGTGATCAATATCAAGCAATGTTCCCTGTGCACCTTCAAAAAGTACTGTCCTGTTAATATCCAGTGCCTCATTTATTAGAAATGAAGTTTCCGTTATGTATTTTCCAATTCTTTTTACATACCCTATATACTTATCAAAAACCTCACCCAGTTCTAAAGGTTTTAACCCATAAATCTTACTAAGAATGGCATTTTTTAATTTTAATGACTCTTCCAGTTTTGTTTTAAAAATTTTCTCGTCTAATAAATCCTGAACTCTTATACCTGATCTTGAAGCCTTGTCAGCATACACAGGACCTATTCCCCTATGTGTGGTACCAATCTTTGATTTACCTAATCCATGTTCACAGGCTTTATCTAATATGATATGATATGGCATTACTAAATGAGCATTACAGCTAATCCTTAAGTTGTCAGTATTAATTTCTTTTTTTTCTAAATCATCAAGCTCTTCTATAAGTACTTCAGGATTTACCACTACACCATTTCCAATAATACAGATCACATCTGGATACAATATCCCTGATGGTATAAGATGTAGTTTGAACTCATTTTCATTTAACACCACAGTATGACCTGCATTATTGCCTCCTTGAAATCTTACAACCATATCTACATGACTTGCTAGCAGGTCAGTTATCCTTCCTTTTCCTTCATCGCCCCATTGGGCGCCTAAAATTACTATACTTGACATTTTATTTACACCTCCGTTTCATCCTGATACGACTCACTGGCATTGGAAAATAATGTATAATTTTTTTGAAATGTTAATTTGATTTTACCAGTAGGTCCATTTCTATGTTTAGCAATATTTAATTCTGCAGTTCCTGCCTCACTGCTGTTCTCATCATAATAATCATCTCTAAATATAAATATAACTAAATCTGCATCTTGTTCTATTGCACCCGACTCTCTTAAATCCGCTAGAACCGGTCTTTTATTTTCCCTTCTTTCAACCTCTCTTGATAATTGAGATAATGCAACCACAGGAATCTTTAATTCTTTTGCAATGCTTTTTAAATTTCTTGATATTTCAGTTATTTCTAAAACCCTATTCTCTTTATAGTTTATTCCTGACTGCATAAGCTGAAGATAATCAATAATTAATAGTTTTATACCATATGAGCTCACTAACATCCGGGCACGTGATCTCAAATCCATTACAGTAAGAGAAGCAGCATCATCTATATATATTTTACATTCAGCCAGTCCTTCAATAGCCCGTGCTAATTTTGGCCATTCATCATCTCTTAAATTACCAGATCTTAACCTCTGTAAATTTATTCTTGACTCAGAACACATAAGTCTCTGAGCAATTTGCTGCTTAGACATTTCAAGAGAGAAAATAGCTACTGGTATCTTCTCATTCATAGCTGCATTTTTTGCAATTCCAAGAGCAAGCGATGTCTTTCCCATTCCAGGTCTTGATGCTATTACTATAAAATCAGAATTCTGAAAGCCTGATGTTCTTTTATCAAGATCAACAAAACCTGTAGGAATACCAGTTAAATCTGTTTTTTTCTCATATAAACTTGATACCTGATCGTAAACTTCCGACAGAACATCTTTCATCACAGCAAACTTACTATCTTTATTGCCAAAACTTAAATCTTGATAAATAGAGAATATTAACTGCTGAGCTTTATCAACTGTTATATATAGATCATCTGGAACTTCATATCCCATTGTTGCTATTTTTGTAGCAGCATAGATAAGCTTCCTTAAAACTGCATTATGCTTAACAATTCTAGCATAATATTCTGCATTAGAAGCCAGTGGAATATTACTGATAAGAGAATGGATATAAGTTTTTCCACCCACTTCCTCTAAAAAACCACTCTTCTTTAAATAATCTGCAAGTGTAATTGGATCTACTGGCTCACCTTTAGCGTGTAATTCAACAATAGCTTTAAATATTTCCTGGTTATTTTTTCTGTAAAAATCTTCTATTGCTATAATTTCTATAACTGTAATAATTGCTTCTTTTGAAATTAACATTGAACCTAGTAAAGACTCCTCTGCTTCTAAATTATAGGGAGGAATTCTCTCCAACCTGCTTGTATCAAGGGTTTTTACCTGTCTATTTTTTTTAATTCGTTCTTGCATCTAGTATTATTTTAAAAAATTAATTAATAAAATTCTCTTTCCTTAATCATTAAAGTAATATTTCATTCCTCTTTAGCTTCCTTTTCTGCTATTTCTTCTTTTTTCGATTCTTCTTTATCCTCAACTGGTTCATCACTGATAACCTTTACCTTTAAATTATACTTAACATCTTTATATAATTTTATTTCCATATCATATTCACCCGGTTCCTTTATATGTTCTATAAGTTCAATTTTTTTCTTATCTATTTCAACCTTTCTTTCCTTATAAATCTCTTCAGCAATATCTTTATTTGTTATAGAACCATAAAGCTTGCCTTCTGGACTAGTCTTAACTTTGAAACTAATTTCAAGATCCTTTAAAGCATCTGCTACATTTTCAGCTTCGGCCACATTTTTAGCTTCCTTTTTTATTATTGATTTTTTAACTAGCTCCATTTGTTTTATATTACCCTTAGTTACATTAATAGCAACACCATTAGGAATTAAGAAATTATTTGCATATCCATCCTTTACCTTTACAATATCTCCAACAACTCCTAATTTTCCAAAATCTTTTATTAATATTACTTTCAAATTATCCTCCTCTTTAACTATCTACTTCCTATTTACCTTCTCTTTAATCTTCTAAAATTAATCCAAGTATCAAACAGACCTATAATTGGTAAAATTATTATCAGGCCCATGAACAAACTAATCATAACCAAGATAACAACTCTCCAAATCATTCTAATTTTAAATCTTTCAAACAATCCCCATAATACAGAAACTCCAAGTATAAAATATAACATTCCAAATATAATTAATAAATTAAACCCAACTACATCAATCAATTTATCTATCGAACTGTTAAAAGAGGGAATAAGTATTAATATCAAGCCTAAAATAATTCCCCAGCACCAGTACCATGGAATATCCCAGTTCTTAAACAAAGGAAGCGGTTTTATTTTTGTATCATATTTTTTAAGAATAGTATGGCTAAATTGATAATTAATAATACCAATAGAAGTTAGACATACCATAAAAATACCAGGCAGCAAATATGGGATAAATCGCAGGACATATTGTGTCTGGCTTAAAACAATCTCAAATTGGGCATCATCTATCATCATCAAGCCTGCATAATCATTTAAAATAGAGTCGCTAGAAATATTATCTATATAATTATTATAGCCATTCAATGTTTCTCTTATAAAATTAACCCTATTCACAGCAGATACCATCATTATATATAAAAACCCTGCTGCCAGAAAAATAATAAAAATTCCAATTATTATAAATTTTAGAGACTTATTCTGTTCAATATAAAATCTATAACTAAAAGATACAGCGATAATTATTATTATGATAATAATAGCCAGAATATAATTAAAGAAAAATAGCAATATCACACCCAGCACAGCACTTATTATTGCATCCCTGATTCTGCCTGAAATTACAAGTAATGTAGCTGGAATAGGCAGTATTGCTAACCCTATAATACCAATAACAGGAACAATAAATACAATTACTAATGATGAAAAAGTAAATAGTGCCAGCAGTGCCAAATTTAACTTTTTAATTTTATTATTACTTAAATTATCAAAGGACATGCTTATTTTTGGTAAGTATTCTTATTTTATTTTCCTTACCCTTTAAAGTATGGTATTAAAGCTATTTCCCTAGCTCTCTTTATCGCCATAGATATCATTTTTTGATGCTGCACACAGTTACCGGTAGATCTCTTTGGTCTAATTTTCCCTCTATCAGAAACAAATCTGCTTAGAAGTCTTATATTCTTATAATCAATATAATCTATATTTTCTTTACAAAAATAACAAAATCTCTTTCTTTGCCTTACATTCAATAAATCTGAGTTAGTCCTATCCCTATTATTTCTTTTATTTATTGTTTTGCGCAATTAATTTTCTCCTTCTTTAATTACTTTTACTTCAATACAAATATATCTCTTTAATATCTCGTATAATACAAGATATTAATTAAAATAATTCATACAGATTTAAAATGGAATATCTTCATCAGTAATATCTATGCTTTCTCCTCCACTATCCTTGGGGACTGCTCCTGTATCAGCTTTTGGATTTTTCTCAATTTTGCATGATGCATACTCCAGGCTGGGTGCAACAACATTCGCTATTATCTTAACAGCTGATCTTTTCTGACCATCCTTATCTTCCCAATTGTCCTGTGAAAGTCTCCCAGCAACTAAAACTCTATCACCTTTAGTTAAACTCTCAGCACAGTTTTCAGCAAGTTTATACCATGCAGTAACATTAAAAAAATCGGCATCACTTATCCATTCTCCCGATTCCTTATCCTGATAGTTCTTATTAACAGCAATACCAAAACTGACAACTGGAGTTCCATTAGGAGTAAATCTTAATTCAGGATCTCTTGTTATATTGCCAAGTACAGATATATTGTTCACACCAATAGCCATAATTTCCCACCTTTTAATTTAGATTAAACTTATAAAAAAATACTATTCATTACTCTTGACAATCATTTGCCTTAGGATTTTATCATTAATTTTGCTTACTCTTTCAAGTTCAGGTATTACTTTGCCATCACTATCAAAATAAAGGACAACATAATACCCATTTTCTTGATGTTTTATAGGATAGGCAAGTTTCTTAATGCCCCATTTATCTGTATTTAGAACTTTACTCTTATTCTTTTCGATTATTGATGTAATTTTAGATAATTCTTCTGATATACCGTCTTCTTCTAATGTAGGAACAAAAATAATTACCAGCTCATATTTTCTCAATTCCATACTCCTCCTTCGGACTAAAAATTATAATTAGGTTCTACTTATTTAATAGAACAGAAGGATAATACTGCTATAAAAAAGCAATTAAATCTTAGAATTATTTCTAATTTTAAAACTATCCTATGGGATAATATAACATTTATTACTAATAATCAATGATTAATTTGACATAAAATCTGACATAATTAATTTAGATTAAATATAGTCATCTAGTGTTTCTATGTTTTAACTCTAGGTTGAAATTTAATTTTAGTTCTAGTCATATTATTCTATCTTCATTTACTTTATTTTATTAAAATATTCTTGTGTAACTTGTAACTGTTTTTTAAGAATATTTTTCCAAACAAACTTAGGTATCTCTTTACTTCCTCTTGAAATTCTAGTCTTTTTGAAGATCCCATTACTTATATATTTTCTATAATAATAGTGATCAGTACTTTTATATAATTCCCAACCGTCTTTTTCGCAAAATCTTCTAAGCTCTCTCCAGTTTGGCATTAGCTTGCTTTCTTACCTGATCCATAAGTAAAAGAAAACAATTTTTTCACTTCCTCAATATCATCTGAGATAAGTGAAACTCTATAAACATAAGGAAAATGTTTTCTACGATTAAGGCTATTATAATGAAGTTTAAACTCATTCATGTATTCCTCTGAATATTCTATTAATATCTCTGCTAATTCTTTTTTTAAAGATTCTATATCACTAGCATTTGTCATCAGATCTATTTCATTAAAAACACCACTATAAGAACCATCTTCTTCTTGCTCGACTTGAGCAGTAAGTTTATATTCTGATAAGATTGAATCTAACTGTTCTAAAGAAAAAACAGCAAACAGATCCCTGTTACGCTTTACAATAGCCGGCTTGGTTCGAGTTACATCATCAATGAATCTACTCCACTCTTTACGTACATCAGTCGATTTTAATACTGTTTGCATAATACTACCTCCCGATATTACAATATATTATATATATTGTACACTATGTACGTTAAGTACACAACTAATCAAACTACTATTATTTGTATCCTTTATGACAAAGAGATTAGTGAAATCCTATAAACATAAGAGAAGTGATTCTAACTTTCATTTCTCATATATACATTAGTGCATGGGTAAGGAATTTCTATTCCAATTTCATCAAATTTATCCTTTATTCTTTTTCTCATCTGTCTTGCAATAGTCCATTGTTCTCCTGGTTTAACCTTGCAAATGATTTTAAATACAACTGCTGAATCTCCTAGTTCACTTATTCCTCCATCTCCCAATATTTCTGGCCTCTCTAAAATAACCCTCTTGTAATTCTTATCATTTACGAGATCGTCAAATACATCTTCTAGAACCTTAACAACTCTATCTGTATCCTCACTATAATGAACACCAACCTTAACTACAGCCCTGGACCACAGCTGTGTTTTATTGCTTAACTTGGTTATTTCACCATTGGGAATATAATGAACCGTACCTTCAATATCTCTTATTACTGTAGTTCTTAGATTAAGTCTTTCTACTGTCCCTGAAGTATCTCCTATGGTTACAATATCACCTACCTGAAACCACTGCTCAAGCAATATAAATACTCCATTTATCAAATCCTTAATTAGACTTTGAGCCCCAAAACCAATTACAACACCAGCCACCCCGGCACCAGCAAGAAGTGGTGTAACATTTATTCCAATCTCATCAGCTGTAATGAGAGCAGCTGCTACTACAGCAATAACAATTATTAAATTGGACACAACACTGGTAAAGGTAAATGTACGTTTTTTTATTATTATTCTGTCATCGCTAATCTTTTTCTCAACTAATTTCCTTATCCTTCTGGATATAATTTTTACGATAATAATTATAAGTATAAGTACGGCAAGTATTATTGCGATATTAATCCAATTATCTTTTAAATTTTGAAGCATGCCGCTTGTAAAGATTTCATTAGCTTCATTATTTTCATCCATTTTCCTGTACCCTCCTAAATATATTTTCTATTTACAACTCATATATATTTTTATAAGCTCCAAATAATTCTCTTTGAAATACTTATCTCAAATTTACCTAACAAATCGAGTACGTAAATTTAATTTTTTTTATTACCAAGTTTGCTGTAAATCTCAATTACCTTATCTTCACTATCGTCATAAATTGGTTTTAAATGACCAGTATAGTTAATCTGCGAAATATATGGAAAGTTTTTATCAATTACTACAATATTTATAGCCCCCTGCCTTTGAATAATAGATCTCCACCTTGAGCATGGAATTCTTAGCCAGTAAACTAATAGTGAAACTATTACTCCACCATGAGTTATAATCGCAACATTGCCACCGTCATTATTTTCACTAACTATTTTATCAATTTCTTTGGTTACTCTTTTTGTAAGAGATTTGAAACTTTCACCACCTGTAGGAGGCCTGTTAAAAGGATCATTGAGCCAGTTTTGATATTCCTTCCTGTATTTTCTATTTATTTCGTTAAATTTTAATCCTTCCCATTTCCCAAAATCCATTTCCTTTAAATTATCCCTTACTGTTACCTTGGGACTTCCATTATCTGCTATAATACTGGCAGTATTTAATGCTCTTTTTAAAGGACTGCTGTATATACTTGAAAAAATAACCATTGATAGATATTTTTTTGCAAGTTTTGCCTGCCGGATACCGACACTGGTCAATTTTGTATCCATACTTCCCTGATACCTCCCTTCCAAATTCAATTCAGTTTGACCATGTCTTATCAAAAATAATTTTACTCCCATAATACCTCTCTCAAACCAATCATCAAAGTTCCAAAAATCTATATTGCTTCATAACATTTTCCCTAATATCAGAAGCAGATTGAAAATCATATAAAATTTTCCCATCTTTTATAGCATCTATAAATATCTCCTTATAAATACTATTGCATTTATCACATTTATAGTTAGATGCCTTTCTATTTTCTAAAACTACCTTATCACTAAAGCAGTTGCTGCACCTTAACACTTTCTTGGCACCTGACATTTTACCTCTTTTTGCAATTTTCTCCCCTTCAATCTCCACAATATCTAAAGAAAAATCAATAACGCTTGCGCCACTTATGGCTGTGCCAATCCCAAATGCATCCACTATATTCTTCAAATCTGAAACATCATCCTCATCTAATCCACCACTTACAACAATTTTAACATCTTCAAATCCTCTTACATCTAACTCCCACCTTACTTCTTCTAAAATCTTTCTAAAATTTCCCCTTCTTGATGAAGGAGTATCCAGCCTAATTCCAAACAAACTTTTTCCTAATACTTCAGCAACTCTTATTGCTTCAAATTTTTCATCATTAAATGTGTCAATCAAAGAAATTCTTTTAATTTTTGGTTCAATAACTTCGTCAAAAGCTTTAGTTGCTTCAACAGTATCTCCAATAATTAATACTAATGCATGTGGTATTGTACCAACTGGTTCCCTTCCAATAATCTCTGCCCCAATAGTAGTAGATACTCCATCAGCACCGCCAATATAAGCACACCTTTCAACCATGGGAGTTATTGCAGGATGAACTCTTCTAGCGCCGAAATTGTATATTAATTTTTCCCCAGCAGCTAACTTACACCTGGCAGCCTTTGTTGCAATACCGCTGGATTGACATAAAAAACCCAATAGCGCAGTTTCATATATGCCAAAATCCAGATACCTACCCTCAATTACCATAACTGGCTCATAGTCCTTAAATACTGTTCCTTCTGGCATACACCGTATAGATATCTTATTTAAATCAGCAAGAAGTCTTATACTCTCTTCTATCCCAGCTAGAATGCCCCACCTATATCCTTGAGGAAAATTCTTTAAAGATACTTCAGCTTTAACTACCGGATTTTTCTTCTTTACTTTTAATATTTCTTCAGTTCTTTTAAAATATATATCAGTTAATCTACCCTTTTTAATATCATCTTCACTGGCAATATGAAACATTACATACTCCTTGGACCATATTTAGATTATATTTATTTTCAGAATATCTTTCATATGCTCTAATGCATATTTATGGTCTTTTAAATTTAACCCAATTACAGCATCTTTTACAATATTAACTTTATAACCCCTAAATACAGCACCAGCTGCTGTGTATAATATACATATGTTTGTAACGCACCCGGTAATTATAAGTTTTTCAATTGATAATTTTTCCAATATTTCATCTAGATCAGTATTTAAAAAACCTGAAAATGTATTTTTTCTTACAATGATATCACTACCCTGGGGTTTTAAATCTTCAATTATTTTAGCCCCTTCAGTATTTTTTAGGGCATGAGGAGGAAACATTTTAAATTCTCTATCATCTCTTTCATGACAATCACAAATATATATGATTGTATATCCTTCTACTCTTGCTTTTTCTATTTCCCTCTTTATATTTTTTACAATCTTTTTAATTTTGGGTATCTGTAGTGGTGCTCCATTTAAAACAAAATCATTTAACATATCAATTATAAGCAATGCTTTTTTTTCGTTCATATTCCTCATCTCCAATAGAAACTTCGAAAGAATAATTCCTCTTCTTTAATGCTATTATTTACTGTTACTATGTTGATATTAATTACAATGATTTTTAATTGATTGTTTCTATAATAGTAAGTATAAGTATAATAATACCATCTAAGAAGCAAATTTTGTAATAATTTAATTTTAAAAAATATTTTAATTAATTTTTTTATTGTTTTTTTACTTCCTAATATATAGAATTACATAGGTATAAATGATTTATAAATAAATAATTACTTCTGGTGATAAAAATGAAAAATAATATTACTAAATTCAGAATACTCTTTATTTTTAGCTCTATATTGATAATAATATTTCTATTATTATCAATTAGCTCCTGCACAAAGACAATAACGCTGTATTTTGCAGAATATACAGATAATGAAGCTTTTCTTGTAAAGGAGGTAAGAAAAATTACAGTTACCGAAGAATTCCCTAAAAACATAGTTGAAGAACTCGTAAAGGGTCCCAAGAGCAGCGATTTCTACCCGACTCTTCCTTCTAATGTTAAAGTTAATTCTGTAGTAATATCAGGTGAAACAGCAATTGTTGACTTCAGTAAAGAAATAATAACTAATTTTGAAGAAATACCTCACAGCTCCACTACTGAGACTCTGGCAATATATTCAATTGTAAATACACTTACTGAATTTGAAGAAATTAAAAAAGTTAAAATAACTATCGAAGGTAAGGAAAGTGGCGAAATAGAAGGTCTGTATGTAGAAGATTTCTGGGGACATATTGGAATTTATGAAGAATTTACAAGAAATGAAGATTTAATAGAAAAAACATAGTAGAAAATAGGGTGTATATACAATAATAATATGATACAAGATAGTAGGGAGCCAATTAACAAATATACTCTAAGACAAAAAATAAATGATATTAAAGCTGTCTTTAAAAAAACACTTTCATCAAAAAAAAATAACCGTTCTATAGGCTGGTTATGTACTTATACTCCTGAAGAATTAATAACAGCATGCGGATACAGGCCAGTAAGAATATTTGGAAATAAAAAATACAATAATGCAGAAAGTTACTTTCCTATTAATTTCTGCCCGTATCTTAAAGCAAGTTGGAGTAATATCTTATCTGAAAGCAGTAATTTTGATGCAATTATATTTACAACCTCCTGTGATGGAATGAGAAGATTGTATGATACTGCAAATATCTATCTTCCAAAAATACCTTCATACATCCTTGATGTTCCAAGAATTAATAATAAAAGCTCTATAGATTTTTTTTCAAATAATTTAGGTGATTTGTCTGGATTTATTGAAAACTTGGAAGGAAAAAAAATAAATAATAACAATTTAAGAGATGCAATTGAACTTGTTAATTATAAGAGAAAACTTTTAAAGAAATTTAGTAAAATTTTTAGTAAATCTTCAAATCTTATAGATATATCCACATATTATAGAGTAATGAAATTATCTATGACTTCAGAATCTGATATTTTTATTGAAGACCTGGATAGATATATTAAATTAATTAAAAATACAAAAAAAACATATCTAAAAAACAACTCAGAACTACAAGTAAATTATGAAAACAAACCCAATGTAATGATTATAGGTAGTTTTATAAATGAAGAAAAATTATGGGATATGCTATCTTCACTAGGTTGCAAATTAACCACTGATGACTTATGTACTTCAAGCAGATATTTTGAAAAACAAATTAAACTTGATGCCAATTCTGAATTACTAAATTCTATAGCATATAGATATATTAATAAACCACAATGCATGAGGATGTCTGATTTAGGATTAAAATTAAAAGAGATAGAAAATAAAATAAAAATAAATAATATTAAAGGAGTAATTTATATAAGCTTAAAATTCTGTGATACAATGCTTTTTGGTTTTCCGCTACTTAAGCAGAGACTAAATGAATTTAATATTCCAACTCTATATTTAGAGATTGAATACAATAATTTCTCAGAAGGACAGGTAAAAACCAGAACTCAAGCTTTCCTTGAGATGCTATAATATATAATAAAATGAGTATTAAAGATAGGCTAAAAACTGGAATACAAAAAAATTTAAACCAAAAATACTTAAGACGTTTGTTAAGTATTATTTCAAAAAAGCCGGTACTTTATTTATATGGAAGCACCTTTTCTTCTGTATCTGATAAATACTTAAATATTTTTACTATAGAGAGTATGAAGAACGCTTTTTTAGGCAAACATCCAGTTGGTTACGGGTCTCTATTTTTGCCATACGAAATGTTCTATTCATTAGGGATTACACCACTTCTTCCAGAGGTTATGGCTGGATTCACAGCAGGCCTTGGATTAGCAGATAAGACCTTAAAAGAAGCCTCATCAAACTGGTATTCACAGGATTTATGTACATTTCATAGAAGTGCATCCGGGGCAGTTGAGCTTGACTTATTCCCCAAACCAGATTTTATTTTATGTACTAATTTAGCCTGTGACGCTGCTCAAAAATCTTTCTTTATTTACTCAAAAAATTATAATATCCAAAATAATTTCTATCTAATTGATGTTCCGTATTATTATACTCCGAAGTCCTTGTCATACTTATCCGAACAACTGAAAAATATCAGCATAGATATCAGCAGTAAATTAGGTAAAAAAATTGACATGGATAAATTCAGAGAGAGTATAAAATTATCAAATGAGTTTAGAAAATGGGCAATTAAGGTAAACAATATAAGAAAAACTCTCATGGACTACCCCCTGCATTTTAATGGCCTTAGTTTTATCCTACCTTTCCATGGACTTGCAGGAACAAAAGAAGCTATTACACTATACAAACAAATGTATATGGAATTCAATAATTATTTTAAAAAGCAGAAAAAAGAAAATTTCACCAGAAAAAAACCACTCAGAAAAATTCTCTGGCTGCATTTAAAACCATACTATAGAAATGAAATATTTAATATACTCAAACAGGAAAACTGCCAGGTAGTATTTGAAGAAATAAATTATGTTTACTGGCCAGAGCTTGACCCCGACATGCCTTTTGAGAGTCTTGCTAAAAAAATGCTTTCTCATTATTTAGTTGGTAAAATTGATAACCGTTTAAATACAATAATTAAAATGGCTTCTGATTATAAGATTGATGGAGCCATTCTTTATTCTCACTGGGGATGCAGGCAGAGTAACGGCGGTGCAAGAATTATTAAAGACAAATTAAATAAATATAATATACCAACACTTGTACTGGATGGTGATTGTGTAGACAAAAATAATGCTCCCCAGGGCCAGGTGAGAACCAGGATACAGGGATTTATTGAGATTCTTAATTCTAATAAAAAGTAAGGGCATATCAATAGGAACAATGTTTAAAATTTTAAAATAGGCAGGTATTTAAAAAAAGAATTATGAAAGGATACAAATGTATACATGTGGAATAGACGTAGGATCAGTTTCTACTGAGGTCGTAATACTTGATAGAAAAGATAATAAAATAGCTTCTTATGTTATTACGTCAACTGGTTCAAACAGCAAAGAAGCTGCAAAAAAAGCTTTAGATAATGCTTGTAAAAAAGATAATATTTCTAAGGATAGTATAAAGACAATAGTTGCTACAGGCTATGGGCGAATCAATATCCCTTTTGCTGATAAAAATATTACAGAAATTAGCTGTCATGCCAGAGGAGCTATATCCACATTTCCAGATTTAAAAACAGTAATAGATATTGGGGGACAGGACAGCAAGGTTATAAAAATTGAAAATGGAAATCCGATTGATTTTTTAATGAATGACAAATGTGCTGCAGGGACTGGAAGATTTTTAGAAGTAATGGCAAGAGCTCTAGAAATAGATATAGAACACTTTGCTGATATTTTTATAAAGACCAACAAAAAAGTTAATATAACATCAACCTGCACAGTTTTTGCTGAATCTGAAATAGTCTCACTGATTGGCCAGGGAGTGGACAAGAATAAGATTATAAAAGGTCTTATTTATTCTATTGCAGATAGAATAACTTCAATGGTTGAAAGAGTAGGTCTTGAGAAACCTGTTTGCATGACTGGCGGAGTTGCAAAAAATTTAGGTGTGGTAAAAGCATTAGAAGAAAAATTAAATACCAAAATATACATTCCAGATGAGCCTCAAATTACAGGAGCCCTCGGTGCAGCATATTTAGCACAAAAAATAAACTGACTAATATTAAAATATTAACAGATGTATTATTTTATTTTGCTGGACCTTCTATGCAATAATAATTATTTAGATGAAGTATTGTCCTTTCCATTAAATCCAAATTTACAGTTAATCTATATTCATCATCAATAGGACAATCTTCACAAATACAATTTTCTTTTTTTATCTCACATTTTGATTTTCCAACTGCACAGAATAAACCTTCCCTGCCATCGCTCATGCATTGATTGTATGATGGACAATCCTTACATATGCATTTATCCATGTTTTCCTTTGTATTGGGAACTGGCATTTTACCTCCTAATTGTATTAATTTACTTTTATTTTAATATAATTTAATAAAAAGAATTTATTTCAATAAATTTAATTATAAATCCGGTCTCAAACAATTTATTTATAATCTTATCTTAACTGATAATCTATTTATACTTGTTTATACCTGCTTCTCAATTACAGATCTTATTCTTCTTAGACCTTCTGCAATATTTTCCTTAGAAGTTGCATAAGAAAGCCTTATATATTCCTCAGTTTCTCCTTCATTTCTAACACCAAACGAAGTTCTTGGAAGAACTGCTGTATCTCCTTTATGCAGAAGCAGCCGCTGAAGCTCTCTTGAATCCTTTAAACCTAAGTTTCTGCAAGCTTTGGTAACATTAGGGAATGCATAAAAAGCTCCTTTTGGAAGCGAGCACTTTATTCCATCTATTTTGTTTAAACCATCAATAATTATATCCCTTCTCTCTTTAAATTCTTTTACCATTTTAAAAGTCTCATCCTGGGAACCTCTGTAAGCTTCAATCCCAGCAATCTGAGTAAATGTCGCAGTACATGAATCACAATTAGTTACCAGTCTAATAATTTGTTTTGCTAAATCCTTCCTCATCACTCCATAACCAAGCCTCCAGCCAGTCATAGCATATATTTTTGAGAACCCATCCAGAATCATAGTTCTTTCTTTCATACCATCAATAGATGCAATACTTGTAAATTCACTATCATAAACTATCCTGCTGTATATCTCATCAGACAGTACCCATATATCATTTCTGGTGGCAATTTCAGCTATTGCTTCTAAATCATTCTGGCTTAACACTCCCCCTGTAGGGTTTTGAGGTGAGTTTAAAACAATCATCTTTGTTTTTTCAGTTACAGCTTTTTTTAAATCGCCTATATCAAATGAAAAATTCTTAGATTCCAGCAGAGGCAGCGGCACTGCTTTGGCACCAACATAATTTATAACTGATTCGTAAATTGGGTAACCTGGATTAGGATAAATAACTTCATCTCCACTTTCTGCCAGTGCATTTATACAGAAAAATATCATAGATTTCAGTCCTGGTGTAATTGCAACCTCTTCCATTTCTACATTTATATTTCTTGTTTTACTAATATATTTTGCAACTTCCCTTCTAAAATCACGAACACCTGCAGGCGGATTGTAATGTGTCATATTATCATTTATAGCTTTTTTGCCAGCATCCTTTATATTTTCAGGCGTATTAAAATCGGGCTCTCCAACGCCAAAGTTTATTATATCTCTTCCTTCCTCTTTTAATTTCGCAACCTCTGCAAGAACTACAAAAGCATTCTCGGTCCCTAATCTGCTCATACGCTTTGCTAAATTCAATTCCATTACTCATACCCCTTCCTTTTAAAGAATTTCTACTAATAATAAAAATAATTTTAATGCAATTACTTATTTTTTTCTATTTACATTTTTAAGTATTTCTTAACTAGACATCTATGTTTCCCTATTTTTTATTTTTCTCTTTAATTTATTTTTATCCATCAATGTTATTTCAACATTCAACAATATTTAAAAGATCCATTGCTTTTTTTGCAATAAATTCTGCTGTTAGCCCAAATGATTTCATAAGTTCCCATGGCTTTCCGCTCTCCCCAAACCTATCTTCTATTCCAATCATACCCATAATATAAGGATCCTTGTAATTCTTTTTTTCTGAAATTATACCAGCAATAATATTTCCAAATCCCCCTCTCTGATGCTCCTCTGCTGTTATTATTATTTTTGTATCTTTTGCTGCATTTATAATAGCACCAGAATCAATAGGTTTTACCGTATGAACATTTATAACCCTTGCCTCAGTACCAAATTCCTCCTTCATAATATATGCAGCTCTTATTGCTTCTGCCACCATAGGCCCGCATGCAATTATTGTAATATCTTCATTTTCAGACTTATAATCAGTAGACAGATAAATCTTGAATGCATCTGTAAAATTTTTTTTCTTCTCCCTATACCTTATTATATTTGCGATACCAAATTCATAAGGAGAATTGTTTTTTGTAATTACCGGAGTTGCTTCTCTTGCAAGCCTTATTGCTGCAGGACCATATAGCTCTTTCATTGCTAATGTAGCTTTTTCAGCTTCTATACTATCTGATGGAACTGCAATGTGCATATTTGGAAGATAATAAAGATTTGTAATATCTTCCAGAGTTTGATGTGTCGCACCATCCGGACCTACCGATATTCCTCCATGAGCATCAACAATTTTTACATTAAAATTATTATAGCACACTGTTGTTCTTAACTGATCCCAATTTCTTCCTGTTGAAAACACTCCATATGAACCAATAAATGGAATTAATCCTTCTTTAGCAAGCCCTGCTGCAACCACTGTCATATTAGCTTCAGCTATTCCTACTGAAAAGAACCGACTCTTTCTCTCAGGATTATTTTTATAAAATGAGCTTATCTTAATAGAATCACTAATATCAGCACCCAGAACTACAACCCTTGAATCAGATCCTGCCTTTTCGATGCCTTTTCCAAATCCCATTCTTGTTGGAATCATTATTACTTTCATATCATCTGTTTCATTCCAGAAGTAACCTGTAGAAAATTTAGGGATAATACTTTCTATTTTTTTATCAATTTTACTCTGATAAGCTAAAGCCTTTTTAAGAAGTTTGTCTACTTTTTCTTTGGTAAAATAAGAGCATTTTATATCTTTTAGAGCAGTCTTCAGGGATTCATCACCTGTCACTCCATCTTTTGGGCTGATGCCATGATAAGCACATACATTCTCAGCAAAGGATATACCTTTTCCTTTTACAGTATTTGCAATAATTACAGATGGTTTCCCACTTGCAGAGCTAGCCCTGTTAAGAGCTGACATAATTTCTTCCATATCATGACCATTACATTCATACACTTGCCATCCAAACGACTGCCATTTATCTCTAAGCGGCTCTATTTCCATAACATCAGATGTATATCCATCTATCTGCAGCCTGTTTCTGTCAACTATAGCTATCAGGTTATCAAGCCTGTGATGGGATGCTGACATAGCCGCTTCCCATACTGAACCCTCGTTTAATTCACCATCTCCCAATATGCAATAGACATTGTATTTTCTTCTATTAAGTTTTGCACTAATCGCTGAACCTAAAGCTACTCCAAGTCCCTGTCCAAGTGAACCTGATGAAACTTCTATACCAGGCAGTTTAAAACGGTTTGGATGTCCTTCAAAACCTGAAGACAATTTTCTCAGCAGCACACTATCATCTATACTGAAATATCCTGACATTCCAAGCACAGCATAAAGAGCAGGGGCTTTGTGTCCAGCAGACCAGAAAACTCTATCTCTGCCAGGCCAATCAGGATTTGTAGGATCATGCTTTATTTTTTTAAAATAAAGAGCTGTAACAATATCTATAATGGACATTGTTCCCCCCGTATGACCAGAACCTGCAGCAGTAATAGCTATAATTGAATACGCTCTCATCTCTTTTGCAATTTCTTCCAGTTCTTTTAAAGTGGGATCTTTTATTATCTTATTAGTTTTAGAATCTATAATAGGCATAAATCTACCTCCTTATACTTTGATGTAATTTAAAACCAACTAATACTACTTAATTTCTATAGTATTATTAATATTTAATCTATTTAAATTTAAAAACTATCTTTCTAAATAAAAAAAGACAGAATATATATCATCATATCCTGTCCTTTTACCTGAGAGATTTTATCCCCTTCGGTATCTAAATAATTTTACTTTATTTAGAATTCTCCAGAACTACTCTTTTAGCAATCCTTCTGCCTGAGATTATTAATCCTTCGGCTCCAATATCTTTTCAACTGGCATCTCTTGCTAAAAAATATTAAATTTTCATTTATTATATTTTATAATCCAATATAGTTCAAACTTAGATAATACAAATTTATTAGTTTTTAAAATTAATAACTACTTTTCCTGCCAAACATGAATATAATTGCTACTGCCAGATAACATAAAACTCCAATTATAATTGATACAGAAAAACCAAATACTGTTGATAAAGAAATCGCTGTCACTGAACCTAAAACTGCCATAGTCCCATTAATCCCGTACATCCAGGTTATGAAACTTCTACACCCTATCTCTTCTGCCAGTCTTATTCCTGTTGGAAAAGGAATACCTAATATAAATCCAATAGGAATAAGTATTAATGAGCTTATTAGAGCCTTTATATATATACTAAATCCTAATAAATTATTCAGTATTGCAGAAAGTGCAAAAAATAGTCCTGCGGTTACAATAAAAATAATTAAACTAAATATTACCAACTTTTTTTGGTTTTGTTTGGAATAAATTTTTCTTGCTGAAAAGCTCCCAATTCCCATTCCCATCAAAAGGGAACCTAAAATTACAGCAAGAGATATTATAGGTGAGCCCATATACAATATTAATTTCTGGAAAAATGATATTTCTATTATAATGAAGCCAAACCCCAGTAATAATGATAATGCCAAAAGCTTGCTAACCTTTCTGTTCTTTCTACTAATTATTATTGAAACAATAACCAGTATCACATTAATTACAATAGCTACTATTAAAATAGGAAGAATATTTTTTGGAATACCTTTCTCATCTTTAAAAAAGAAAGGTCTATCATCAGTAGTTGGTTTTATGTTAAAGCCTGTTTCCTTTATTAAATCAGCAAGTTCTATTTCGCCTTCTGCCAAAGATACTAAGCTATCATTAAATAAGTTACCCTCAATTACATCTCCTCTTTCATCTCTGTAATAAGCAGTTTCTTGCTCGATATAAGGAATATATGATCCTTTAGAAACTAATTCTAATGATAGCATACCTTCATAACGCTTCTCCGCTTCATCTACAGTAAATGGATTTTTCTTAAGAACTAGAACTGGATTAATTTCCTTACCTACTGTATAAAAATATTTCATTGCTTCTTCATTACCTATGCCATTATCTTCCAGGGCTGCCATGGCAGAAGTTATAAATCGCAATATCTCATTATTATTATGCAAAACAGTTATAATTCTTCCTTCATCAGACAGGTGATTTAAGTAATCTTTTATAGATTCAACAGTAAGAAGATAATTTTCTGTTAAAGTATAGCCTTCAAGGCTTCTTGAGCTTTTTGTAAAAGGTTGTATGATCATTATAATATCAAATTTATCTTTAATTGATCTGATGTAACTTCTACCTTCATTTACAATAATTTTAACATTATCAAAATCAGTGTAAATTCCTCCATTATATTCTCTATATTCTTTGACTATATCAACAAAATCTTCATTAATCTCTACCCCAACAATATTTTTAACTCCATTTGACAAACCAATAATAATCTCTCTACCACCGCCAGGTCCTATGATCAGCATATTATCTTTCTCGTCCTCATCTAGGAATAAGAAGGGAAATGTTCCCGAGAATATCATCTTTAAAAAATCTAAATTATCGTAAGCGTTCTCTACATCACCATCAAATTTAAACATAGGAGTACCGGCAGCACCATCAATAAAAAGAAACTTTACGCTATCATTATCCCTGTAATCTACTAAATCTGTTCTACCAAAAGCACTCCACCTACTTTCGACTATCTCAGCTTTTAAATTTGGTTCATTTAATATAAGATATAAATCTTTAATATCTGATTTCCTTACTGGAATACTTCCTAAAAATCCAAATAATAGATTAAATACAAATATTACAATTAGAATACTTGTAACAATAGAAGGAAATCTTAAATTTTTTAAATTAATAACCCTTTTACTATACTTTTTTATAAACAAAAATGATGATACTATTCCTAATAGACTAATAAATAATACAGAATTTGCTCCGCCAATTTTATCTAAAATTAAAATGGCTATTACCGACCCGCTGGCAGCGCCTACCAGATCAGAAGCATAAATTCTAAAGCTATCTCCTGCAAAAGATTGAAATACCAGTGATAATACAATACCTGCAAAAAAGAATGGAATAAAAGAAAGAGAAAAGTATAAAAAAGGATTTGTAAAAAAAGACAGAGTTGTTATTAAAATAGCAAATAATCCAATGAAAATAGAAAATAAAACACTATTAAATGAAAGTGTTCTATATATTTCCTCTGGCTTATGGATTTTTTTTGCCCTCCATCTATAAAAAGAATAAATACCTCCACAACCCAGACCTAATATTGCAAGGGAAATAATCACAAAAGCATAATTATAAGTGAATACCAGGGAGGAAATCCTGGTAATGATAATTTCAAAAGAAATAACTGCAGCTGATACTATAAAAATCCCTAAAAAAAGCCTGAATGGGGGAACTAATTTTGTATAAGCATTATAGGACTTATCATAATTACTGCCTTTTATTTCTTTAGATTTTTTTTCTTTTCTAATCTTATGTTTTTTTATCTTAAATTTTTTCTTCTTCAATTTTTTAATTTAAAATAAATGTTGTATTTCTAATCTAGCTACTCCTGCATCTTTTGCACATCCATCTGCGCCAATGTCGTCTGGAAATCCCTAAGTT
>JACKQG010001181.1_pt1 | contig 36696 bp, 32 predicted proteins | sample 8237621 | NCBI WGS metagenome assembly JACKQG01 (sample SAMN15677084, study PRJNA649215) | marine metagenome | biome: marine; feature: Black Sea; material: saline water; isolation source: suspended particulate matter (SPM) from the Black Sea western gyre | collected 2013-06-09/2013-06-10 | depth... | reverse complement strand
TAATTAAGGGCTTCTTCGTCAATCAAGGTACTTTCCTTGAACTGTTCGCCCCCGTGAGCAACCCTGTGTCCTACAGCCTGGATATCCGACAATGAAGAGATGCACCCGTGCTCCTTGCTGATCAGAACACCCAGAATATATTCAATTCCCACCTGGTGATCAATCACCTCACCCTCGAACCGGATTTTCTCACCTTTCGTCTTTTCGTACATCATAAAAGAACCTTTCAACCCGATCTTTTCTACAATTCCTCTGGCAAGAATGACCTGTTTTTCAAAATTGAAAAGCTGGTATTTTATTGAGGAGCTACCACAATTCAGAACAAGAATATTCATTGGAATAATTTATTGGATAAACACGTTATTGTAATTTTTCTTCAACAATCTTCTTCCCTTCACTGTCGTAGTTATAAAAACCTGACAATGTGCTTCTTCCCAGCTTGTTAGCTCTTACCAGTTTCTTTAAAATAGGTGAAGCGATATACCTGGTATTCCCAAATTCTCCATAGAGGTTTTCCATCCAGCGGAGTATCTTATCAAGACCAATTTTATCGGCAAGAGCAAATGGGCCCAGAGGCATACTAAAGCTGGCACGAGCTGTTAAATCAATATTTTCCAAGGAACTCACTCCTTCCATCAACACCGCACAGGATTCGTTGAGCAATACAACAAAAAGCCTGACACTGATAAGACCAGGGGATTCGATCACCGGAATAGATACTTTATCCAACAGCTGGGCAAATTTCATTATTTTATCATACGCTTCTTGGGAAGTATATAACCCTCTTGCTACTTCTGCCACGCTGGCACCCGGGGCAGTTGTCGAAATATGCAAACTAACACATCTCTCCTTGTATTTCAGTTCCGACGACATCTCCGTGATTACCAGGGTAGAAGAATTTGTTGCGATGATACACTCGTTGCTCACATGCTGCTCGATGTTCCTGAAAATTTGCTTTCTCGTAGTTAAACTCGATTCCCGTTGTTTGGAGCGAACAGCATCGATTACCAATTCGCGGTCATGAAAATCTTCATAAGATAACGTGCCGGTTATACGCGACAGGATAGCTCTCTTATCACTTGGGGTAAGTCCCCAGTGGTTTATTTGCCGATCCAGCTCTTTCCCAATTTCACAAAGGGATCTCTTGATCATTTCCTCATTGATTTCCAGAAAAATAACTTCAAGTCCGTGCTTGGAAGCAGTGATGGCCAGATCCTGTCCGACTGTTCCGCAACCAACAATGCCAATTTTTGAAAAGAGAACTTTTGGCCGGGCTTCTTTGCTAAGGCCATATTTTTCAATCGGTTCAATTTGAATGTCTTCCATAATTAAATGATGAATTTGTATAATTCATAAAGCAAAGGCTCTAGAAATGCAAAATTACTCTTTTTTTCTAATTGTTAAGCAATTCACAACAAAAAAATTATCATCTTCTTTTCCCATTGAGCTTGGAAATCTAATGTTAGGAAATCACACTTCAAAAGAAACACTGAAGACTGTAGACTGTGGACTGCGGACTGAGGTCTTAAAACAACGGTGCCGCATACCGCCCGATATCCTCACCCTGAATCGGATCGCCACAAAGGATTACGAGCCGTTCAACCACATTGCGGAGTTCACGGATGTTTCCTGTCCAATTGAACTTTTGTAGCTCTCCGATAGCTTCCGGAGTGATTGTCATTGCCTGTTTCCCCTGTGCTTCGCAGAATTCATTGATAAAGTTATCAACAAGCAAAGGGATATCATCCAGACGGTTTTTCAACGATGGTACTTGAATGATGATCACGCTTAGGCGATGGTAGAGATCTTCTCTGAACGTTTTCCGGTTGATCTCCTCTTTAAGATTTTTATTGGTGGCGGCCACTACCCGGACATCCACCGGTATCTCCTTTTCTCCTCCTACGCGTGTAATCTTGTTCTCCTGCAAGGCTCTCAGTACTTTGGCCTGAGCAGCTAAACTCATATCGCCAATCTCATCTAAAAAAAGCGTACCACCATCTGCACTTTCAAACGCGCCTTTGTGTTGTTTCACCGCTGAGGTAAAAGAACCTTTTTCATGACCAAAAAGCTGGCTTTCTATCAGTTCAGATGGGATCGCCGCACAATTTACTTCCACAAAAGGTCCATCACACCGGGTGCTCAACTCATGAATATGACGGGCAACCAGCTCTTTTCCGGTACCGTTAGCGCCTGAAATCAGTACCCGGGCATCCGTAGGTGCAATCTTTCCGATCATCTCCTTCACTGCAATCATCGCATCTGATTCACCAACCATCTTGTATCGTTGTTCCACCTTGCTGCGCAATCGCCTGGTTTCATCCATCAGGTTGGCTTTATCAAGGGCGTTGCGGATTGTCACAAGCAAGCGGTTGAGATCCAGCGGTTTGGCAATGTAATCATACGCCCCTTTTTTAATTGCTTCCACAGCGGTCTCGATTGTTCCATGGCCGGAGATCATAATCACAGGTGCATCGCTGATGATCAGTAACTGATCCAACACCTCCAGACCATCCATTTTTGGCATCTTGATATCGCAAAGGATGACATCAAAGAACTGCTCTCTGGCTTTTTTAATCCCCTCCTTCCCGTCTGCAGCATCCTCTATCATGAACTTCTCATACTCCAGGATCTCACGAAGGGTGTTCCGGATGCTTTTTTCATCATCGATTACAAGTATTCTGGCCATTATCGGAGAGTTTGGATCAAAGGTAGGGAAAGTTTGAATAACTTTGTGAAACTGGATGACTGGATAAAAAATGAGGAAATTGAATATCAACAGCTGGATTCAGATTACTTTAGCGTCATTTATCGCCTTATCAGGTATCTGGCAACAGGCATCTGCTCAAACAATAGTCAACCCATTTACGCCATTGGCTTGGGCCGGAGGGATGAATTCCTGTCAGTTTTGTGCCGTAGACATGGATCTTGATGGCGTGAATGATCTGCTGGTTTTTGATCGTCATGGCAATAGACTGCTGCCACTCATCTACATCGGATATGCCGGCTCGGTTGACTATCAATTAGACACCTCTTTCATCAGTAGATTTCCTGATCTCCACGACTGGGTGATGACAGCTGATTATAACTGTGATGGAAAAATGGATCTGTTCACATATGGACTTGGAGGAATCAGGGTATTCCTGAATGTTTCAGATTCGATATTGAAATTCGAACTGATCACAAACATGCTGACGTCATGGTTCTATTCGGGATATATCGGAATCCTTGTCACGCCAGTCGAGTATCCTGCATTATCAGATATCGACGGGGATGGAGACCTAGATCTGCTGACCTTTTTTGGGCTCGGATCATTCCTCGAGTATCATAAAAACCTCTCTATGGAGAAATACGGGACTTGCGATAGTCTGGATTATCGCCTGGAGACCAATTGCTGGGGAAAGTTCAAAGAGAACGAAGGATCAAATAAGATTACCCTCAACGCTGATTGCCCAAGTTCACTTGCTTACCAGTCCACAGTCTTTAGTCCACAGTCCACAATCACCAACTCACCAGTTCGCCAATTCACCAGTTCACCAAAACATACCGGCTCCACCCTTCTCGCTATCGATTTAACAAACAACGGACTCAAAGACCTGATCCTGGCAGATATTGATTTCCCAAACCTGATTGCTCTTTATAATAATGGGACCATTGACAGTGCGTTCATGACCACCATGGATACACTCTTTCCACCTAATACTCAACCTGTTCATCTCTTTGATTTTCCTGTTGCCTCCCGGGTCGACACAGATCAAGATGGGTTAAAGGACCTCATTGTCTCTCCATTCAATCCAACCCTCGATATTGCAGACAATTACAACTCTGTCTGGCACTATAAAAACATAGGGAACCATGAACAGCCTCAATTTGAATTCCAGACAAAGCGATTTTTCCAGGATCTGATGATCGATGTAGGCTCTAACAGCTATCCGCTCCTCTATGACCTGAACGGTGATGGATTGAAAGATCTGCTGATCGGATGCTGGGGCAAATATGACTCTTCCTACTACATGGAAGCCACTCTTCACTCTGTATTTACCGGCCGGATTGCCTATTTTGAAAATACCGGAAACCTTTCGTCACCCGTTTTCTCCTGCAAAACAGATGACCTGGCAGGATTGTCATCATTGAAGCTGACAGGCTTGTTTCCGGCTTTTGGAGATATTACGGGAGATGAATACCCGGATTTGATTATCGGACAGGAGGACGGCACGCTTGCATTGCTGGAAAATGATGGAACAGGTTCTCACCCTCCCGGATTTCTCTCTCCTCAGTGGCACTATCAGGGAATTGATGTCGGAGAGAACAGCACACCTCAACTATATGATTTTAACCATGATGGATTGCTGGATCTGATTATCGGTGAGCGAAATGGTAACCTAACCTATTATGAGAATACAGGAATAACGGCAATCCCAGTGTTCTCATATGTTACTGATAGTCTTGGTAAAGTCAATGTCACCAACTATCAGTTATCCTATTCCGGTTACTCCATTCCCTGCTTTTTCAAGGATCATTTGGGTACCGACCAACTACTGGTTGGTAGTGAAGATGGGAAAATCTGGTATTTTGATACGATTCCAGCGGATCCGGAAGTTCCATATATCCCTTCCGGGAATTTATTCAACCTGATCACATCTGATCCATTTCCTCTTCGTTGCGGCTGGCGAACAGCTCCTTCCATCAGCTTCCTGTCTGATTCTCTGAAGATGGACCTTATTATTGGAAATTTCTCCGGCGGACTGAACTATTTCAGCAACAAGAGTTATCCGGAAGTCTTACTCGAAGTGCCTTATTTCCTAACAAAACCTGGTGAATCCTTCAAGATCTTCCCGAATCCGGCAAGCGAGATCCTATTCATCAAACTGCCCCCTGACACCTATATTAACCCCCTCCAGGTTGAGGTACTGAACCTTTTCGGGCAATCTCTCTTTTCAACCACCATACAGGATTCCGCTCCCATCTCATTCGGCTATCTTCCGAATGGCATCTATATCATCACGCTACTCGACCTATCCAACAACGTCACATTCTCTCCCCAGAAACTGGTTGTTCGCCATTAGAATCCCTATTCCCGTTTACCCCTATATCCCCTGAAGGGGACTTAATTCGTAAATCGCAAATCGTAATTCGGCATTGAAAAAATCCCCGTCAGGGGATTTTGGGGTGATCATCTTGTGGATATTCCCGAGAAAGTTATTAACAATTTATTAATTTGGTGGGAGATTGTGGGAGATTGTGGGGGATTTTATACTATATTTACACGCTTAAATCCGCAACAAGCGTGTCGGAAACAAACCTCATCGGTGAATACGAATGCAAGCTAGACCAGAAAGGACGGGTGATTCTGCCTTCTAACCTGAAGAAACAGATCTCTCCTGAGGCGAAGGATATGTTTGTGATCAATCGCGGATTTGAGAACTGCCTCTGCCTCTATCCAATGAATGAATGGACCGTCATCAGCGAAGAGATCAATCAGCTGAACCTCTACAACAGGAAGAACCGGAATTTTGCCCGCTACTTCTACAGAGGAGCTACCGAGTTGACCCTTGATGCAAGTTCCCGGTTGTTGCTGCCAAAAACCCTGATGAACTATGCCGGTATTGAGAAAGAGGTAATCCTGTTTGCATTTTCCAACCGCATTGAGGTGTGGTCGAAAGATAAGTATGAACAACTCATGACTGATGAGCCGGAAGACTTTGCCTTGCTGGCAGAAGAGGTCATGGGGAAACCTGAAAGAACCGAAGAACCTGACGATGTACCATAGGAGTGTCATGCTCGTTGAAAGCATGGAAGCATTAGCTATCCGCCCTGACGGCATCTATGTCGATGCCACCTTCGGCGGTGGTGGTCACTCCCGTGAAATCCTGAAAAGACTGAAACAGGGAAAACTCTTTGCCTTCGATCAGGATGCGGAGGCGATAGAAAACCAGGTTGATGATCCACACCTCACGATGATTCACAGCAACTTCAGGCATCTTAAAAACTTCCTGAGGCTTTATAATGCACTACCGGTGGATGGAATCCTGGCCGATCTGGGGATCTCATCTCATCAGATCGATGATGGAGACAGAGGATTCTCCACCCGGAATGACGGCATCCTTGATATGCGGATGGATAAACGGCAAAAGATAACAGCTAAACAGGTGGTTAACGAATATGGAGAAGGGAAATTAAGGGGAGTTTTCAAACTGTATGGCGAGGTAAGAAATTTCCGTCGGGCTGCCGGACTTATTGTAACCAATAGAAAAGAGCAACCACTAGAGACAACCGGAGAGCTGGTATCCCTTCTGAAACCAATCTCAGGACGAGGGAAAGAGAACAAATTCCTGGCACAGATCTTCCAGGCGCTGAGGATTGAGGTGAACCAGGAACTCGAAGCTTTGAAGGAGTTTTTGGTTCAGTGTGTCGAAGTTCTGAAGCCTGGAGGAAGATTGGTGGTAATCTCCTATCACTCGCTGGAAGACAAACTCGTCAAGCATTTCTTCCGTGCCGGGAACTGGACGGGAGAAGTGACAAAAGATTTTTACGGCAATGCAATCGTACCCCTGGAAGTGATTAACAGGAAGCCGATCACTCCCGGCGAGAGAGAGATTGAGGAGAATCCACGGGCAAGAAGTGCCCGGTTACGCATCGCAAAAAAAAATTAGGATGACAGAAAAGAAACGAAAAAAAAAGAGATCCAAACCCATTCAGAACCTTCTGGATGGAGAGTTCCTTACCCGGGAAAGTGTGGTAACAAACCTCCCTTACCTGGCTTTCCTGGCTGTCATCGCAATCATCTATATCGCAAACACGTATTCCGCGGAAAAGACTTTCAAAGAGATTGAAGCTACGAAAAAGGAGCTCAAAGAACTCCGGTACCAATACATCACCACCAAATCGACACTGATGTATCTGAGCAAACAAACTGAATTGTTTAAACAAGCGCAGAAGCTCGGTTTGAAGGAGACCAGTGTGCCGCCATACAAGATATTCTTTTCAAAACTTGATAAGATACCCAAAGAAGAAGAGTGATTCCATGAAAGATGCCAAGAAATCCATATTGCTTCGTGTTTACCTGGTTTACCTTGGCATTCTGCTTTTTGCGCTGGCTATCATTGGGAGAGCAATCCTCATTCAGTCGTTTGAAAGCACGGAGCTGATGGCAAAAGCGAAGAAACAGGAGCTGAGCTGGGTCGACGTAGAAGCTATTCGGGGTAATATCTGCTCTGATGATGGCACTCTCCTTGCAACATCTATCCCTATCTTCGATATCCGGTTCGATGCCTGTACGGATTCTCTTACAGAAGTGATCTTCCGTCGCAATGTGGACTCTCTGGCCTACTGTCTCTCGAAGCTCTTCCTTGACCGGTCGGCATCTCAATACCGCGATGAACTCTGGGAAGCCAGACGCAATGAAGCGCGATATTCCCTAATCAAGCGCAAGATTACCTATCCCGAATTGAGAAAGCTCCGCACATTCCCCATTTTCCGCCGGGGAAAATACAAAGGAGGTCTGATCGTCATTCCGCATTATCAGCGGGAACTTCCTTACCAGGAACTGGCAATGCGAACAATTGGCTACGAAAGCAAAGATGACGCCAGCAAAGTGTTCGTAGGCCTTGAAGGTTATTTCAGTCACAGCCTCCAGGGCATCACCGGAAAACGGCTGATGCGGAAAGTGGGGAATGGAGCCTGGGTGCCTGTCGACCTGGAAAATGAACTGGAACCGCAAAATGGTGATGACATCATTACCACAATTGACATCAATATCCAGGATGTTGCAGAGACAGCGTTGAAAAAAGAACTGATCACCGACAGTGCCGATCACGGCTGCGTAGTGGTTATGGAGGTGCAAACAGGTCACATTAAAGCGATTGCAAACCTGAAACGAATAAAAGGCAATCATTATGAGGAACAATACAATTATGCTATTGGGGAGAGCTCAGAACCGGGATCAACATTCAAGCTGGCTTCATTTCTGGTAGCCCTGGAAGATGGCAGGATTGATCTCAATACGCCAATTCAAACAGGGAAAGGCAAGATCAAATATAGCGGGCGGACGTTGTCGGATTCTCACCGGGGAGGGTATGGAACCATCACCGCTCAGGAGGTATTTGAGAATTCCAGCAATGTCGGGACCTCTCAGATCATTTATAACGGATATAGGGAGGAACCACAAAAATTCATCGACGGATTATACAAACTGGGAATCCAGAATCCATTGAAGGTACAGATCAGTGGAGAGGGAAAACCAAACATCAAAACCACAAAAAGCAAGTACTGGTCAAAACTCTCACTTCCCTGGATGTCTGTCGGATATGAAGTTGCCATGACACCTCTTCAGCTCTTGACTTTATACAATGCTGTAGCCAATAACGGCACCATGGTAAGGCCCCTGCTGGTAAAAGAGATCAGACGAAACGGACAGGTGATCCAATCGTTCGGGACAGAGGTGATCAATCCTTCAATATGCTCTCAGGCAACCCTGTCCAAAACCAGAAAGATGTTGCAGGGAGTGGTGGAGAGAGGCACCGCAACTATCATCAAAAGTCCGTTGTACAAGATCGCCGGGAAAACAGGTACTGCACAGATAGCAAAAAACAACCAGGGATATGGAAAAGAGGGCAATAACGTTCAGTACAAGGGCTCCTTTGCAGGATATTTCCCGGCAGATCATCCGCAGTACTCTATCATCGTAGTGATCAACAATCCCACAAAGCAGCACTATTATGGAGCCTATGTTGCGGCTCCCGTGTTCAAAGAGATTGCCGATCATCTTTACGCACGTCATCCCGGAATCAGGTACTATGCAAGTAAAGATCCCATTGCTCCGCATATTCCTTATGCCAAAGCAGGAAAAACCAAGGATCTGGAAGAGATATACCTGGCGCTGGGCATGAATGCCAGACCGGCCAATCCCAACGTCCCCTGGTCAAGGCCCCAAATAATCAGTGAAACCATCTCTCTCCTCCCTGAATCGGTTCCAAGGGGAATCATGCCTGATGTGACAGGGATGGGATTGAAAGATGCTGTTTACCTGCTGGAGCAAAACGGACTGCATGTCACTGCTCATGGAAAAGGATCAGTAATCAGCCAATCCATCCAACCGGGAAGTCCTGTTACGAAAGGAAATCGAGTTGTGATCGACCTGCAATCCAATCGCAAACTCAAAAAGAAGCAGTTCAAACCGGAAGCATGAAGCCGTTAAGAAAAATATTGACAGGTGTGAAGGTTCTTCGGATGCATGGAAGTGATGAGAAGGAGATCTCTTTGTTGCACTTTGATTCCAGAAAGGTGGAACAGGGAACCCTGTTCGCTGCCATCAGAGGAACACAAACCGACGGGCATCAATACATCCCTCAGGCCATCTCATCAGGAGCTCATGCAATCTTATGTGAAACACTCCCAAAAAAGCTACAAAATAATATCACCTATATCGAGGTTGAAAATTCTGCTCATGCCCTGGGAATTATCGCCTCCAATTTCTTCGATCACCCTTCACAGGCATTGCAACTCATTGGTATCACCGGAACCAACGGAAAGACAACCACTGTTTCCCTGCTTTATCAACTCTTTGAAGAGCTCGGGATCAAGACCGGTATGATCTCTACGATCAGGAACAAGGTTCATCAGAAGACGATTGAAGCCACTCATACCACACCTGATACCATTCAACTTCACCAACTGCTCAGACAAATGGTGGAAGCCGGCTGTCGGTATTGTTTCATGGAAGTCAGTTCGCATGCCATTGATCAACAAAGGATTGCCGGGCTGACCTTTGCAGGAGGGATCTTCACAAACCTGACCCATGATCACCTTGATTACCATAAATCCTTTGCCAGGTATATCAATGTCAAAAAAACCTTTTTCGACCAGCTTAGCCCGGAAGCATTTGCGCTGGTCAACAAAGACGATAAACACGCGAAGGTAATTCTACAGAACTGTCCTGCTTCCGCCTATACATACAGTCTGAGTTCTATGGCAAACTTCCGGTGTAAAATTCTGGAGAATACGGTTCAGGGCTTGCATATGACTATTGAAGGTCAGGAGGTATGGTTTCGCCTGATCGGCCGGTTCAACGCGTATAATCTTCTCACAACCTATGCCACCGCCGTGTTGCTTGGGTTAGAGAGAACAGAAATACTGACAGGATTGAGCCAGATGTATCCTGTTGACGGACGATTTACCTATGTGATCTCTCCGGAAAAGGTTATCGCTGTGATAGATTATGCTCACACGCCGGATGCATTGCAAAACGTGCTTGAAACAATCAATGATATCCGCCAGGGCGTCGGTCAGTTGATCACGATTGCCGGAGCCGGAGGAAATCGGGATCCGTTGAAGCGCCCTGTCATGGCAAAGATTGCCACCCAGCTTAGCTCACGGGTCATCCTTACCTCTGACAATCCGCGGGATGAGGAGCCGGAAGCGATTCTGGAGGAGATGAAAAAAGGTGTTCCTGCAGAGTTCATGAAAAATTTGCTGGTGATCAGCAACCGGAGAGAAGCGATCAAAACTGCTTGTTCCCTGGCTCAGCCTGGCGACTATATCCTGATAGCAGGAAAAGGGCATGAAACATACCAGGAGATCAAAGGGGTGAAACATCCATTTGACGACCAGACCGTGGTGCGCGAAGTATTTGGAATAAACACAGTAATCAACAAAGAGTAAGATATGCTGTATAATCTGTTTGAATATCTGGACACAGCCTTTAACTTCCCTGGCGCCGGAGTTTTCCAGTACATCTCATTCCGGGCAGGCGCGGCGTTGATCACGTCCCTGTTTATTACGATGATCATTGGAAAACGATTGATCGGATTCCTCCGTAGAAAACAGGTTGGTGAAGAGGTCCGTGACCTGGGGCTGGAAGGACAGAAAAACAAAAAGGGAACACCAACCATGGGAGGCCTGATCATCCTGGCAGCGATTCTCATCCCGACACTTCTCTTTGCCAAACTCGACAATATCTATATCATTCTTATCCTGATCGCAACGGTATGGCTTGGATTTATTGGATTTCTGGACGATTACATCAAAGTATTCCGAAAAGAAAAGAGAGGATTGGCGGGAAAATTCAAGGTAATGGGTCAGATTGTCCTGGGATTGATCGTCGGATTTATTATGTACTACAGCGACAACATCGTCATCCGGGAACGGATAGACAGAGAGGTTGTTTCTCAATCAAATGAAGTCCCTGGCACGGAAAACACCGGTGAAAAGAAACTAATATTCAACAAAACACCAGTCAAATCAACCAAAACCACTATCCCGTTTGTCAAGAATAATGAGTTTGACTACTCCTCTCTCATCTCCTGGATGGGTGAAGGAGCGAAAAAGTGGACCTGGTTAATCTTCATCCCCCTGGTGATCTTTATCATCATCGCTGTTTCCAACGGAGCTAACCTCACCGACGGACTTGACGGCCTGGCGACCGGGACCTCTGCTATCATTGGGATCACGCTAGCCGTGCTGGCATATGTGTCAGGCAACTACATCATTGCCGATTACCTGAACATCATGTATATCCCGAAAACGGGCGAGCTGGCTATCTATATCAGCGCCTTCGTGGGTGCCTGCATCGGCTTCCTCTGGTACAACTCCTATCCGGCCCAGGTCTTTATGGGAGACACAGGGAGTCTGGCTCTGGGGGGAATCATCGCCGTATTCGCTATCATGATCCGGAAAGAGATCATGATCCCCATCTTTTGCGGAATCTTCCTCGCTGAGAACCTGTCGGTTGTCTTGCAGGTCAGCTGGTTTAAATACACCAGGCGAAAATTTGGTACAGGTCGGCGTGTCTTCAAAATGTCACCTCTTCATCATCATTTCCAGATGCTTGGATATCATGAATCCAAGATCGTAATCAGATTTTTTATCATCGGCATTATGCTGGCTGTTTTATCCATTGTAACACTCAAACTCAGATAACTATGACCTTAGAATCATTAGCTTTACAAGGACGCCCCAGAACTTACTCCTCGCTTGCAGCGTCTGTAACAAACAGGATCGATGAACTCCGGAAAGAGCTGATAAAAGAGTCCCTCCTGGATTCACATACAGGCAATCATAAGATGGAGTTGGTTGCTAACATCCATGGAATTGAGTTCATTAATGATTCAAGAGCCTGTACCATCAATTCAACCTGGTATGCGCTGGAGAACATGAACAGTCCTGTGATCTGGATCACTGGTGGAGGTGTAAAAGGAACAGACTATTCTGAGGTCAAAGAATTGATTGTCAGCAGAGTGAAAGCGATAATCTGCCTGGGTAAGAGTAATCAGAAAATCCTGAAAACATTCAACAAGACCGACATTCCCATCATCCAGGTAACGGATATGAAAGAGGCTGTGGATATCGGGTACCACCTGGGAAAGAAAGGTGATGCTGTATTGTTATCACCTGGTTGTGCCAGTTTCGACATGTTTGAAAATTTCGAAGAACGAGGAGAGGCTTTTCGGAAATCTGTAGCAAAACTTTAAGAAACATGTTTAGCTATTTCAAAAATATCAAAGGAGATAAAGTGATCTGGATCATCGTGATCATCCTCTCCTTTTTTTCTCTTCTGGCTGTATACAGTTCTACCGGTCTGCTTGCATATAAAAAGCAGGGCGGCAACACCGAATATTACCTGATGAAACAATTCATCATTCTGGGATTAGGGTTCACTCTGATGTACCTGATGCATCTGGTCAAATATACCTACTACTCGAGGCTCTCCCAGATCGGGTTGATCCTGACGGTTCCACTGCTGCTGGTTACCCTGATCTCCGGCACCAACCTCAACGAAGCCAACCGCTGGCTGACGGTGCCCATCATCAACATCACCTTCCAGAGTTCTGATGTAGCCAAACTCTTTCTGATCATGTATGTTGCCCGTGTGCTGAGTAAAAATCAGGAGCAGATAAAAGAGTTCAAACGAGGATTCCTGCCTGCCATTCTTCCGGTCGGTATCATCTGTGCACTGATCCTTCCGGCGAACTTCTCAACAGCCGCTATTCTTTTTGCCACCAGTATTGTTTTAATGTTCATCGGCAGAGTGAACCTGAAGTATATCATGGCATTGATCGGAGCAGGTTTTATCGTAATCATATTGATCCTGACCATTGCCATGATAGCGCCTAATCTTATGCCAAGAAGTACAACCTGGAAAAACAGGATCGAAACGTTTTTTAATAAAGAGAAAGCAAACAGTGATGCTACCTATCAGGTTGATCAGGCTAAGATCGCTATTGTTTCCGGAGGATTATTGGGTAAATCTCCCGGAAAAAGTACCCAGCGGAATTTCCTGCCTCACCCCTATTCCGATTTCATTTTTGCGATCATCATAGAAGAGTATGGTATTGTAGGAGGTGGAGTCGTGATGCTGCTCTATTTGATCCTCTTTTTCCGGGTGATCAGAATAGCGAATAAATGCCCCGGCAATTTCGGGGCTCTGCTGAGTGTCGGGATCGGGTTCAGCCTGGTATTCCAGGCTTTGATCAACATGGCTGTTGCGGTAAATCTCTTTCCGGTAACCGGCCAGACCTTGCCGTTGATCAGTATGGGTGGAACATCCATCTGGTTCACCTGCATCTCGATCGGTATCATCCTGAGTGTAAGCAGGCGGATTGAAATTGAAACAAAGAACGGAACAGAGATAGATATTTTACAAGAAAACCAACCAGTGACAGCGTAATAATGAGCAGGTTCATCATCAGCGGAGGAGGTACCGGAGGACATGTCTTCCCGGCTATTGCTATCGCTCAGGCAATCAGAAAAAATGAGCCGGAAGCAGATATCCTCTTCATTGGCGCCAAAGGGAAGATGGAGATGGTGAAAGTTCCGGCAGCCGGTTTTCCCATTGAAGGATTAACTGTCGCCGGGTTGATCCGCAGGGCGACCTGGAAAAACCTGACCTTCCCATTCAAACTGATTGGAAGTCTCTTTAAAGCCCGTTCGATCATTAAAAAATTTAATCCCGATGTAGTGGTTGGTGTTGGCGGGTATGCCAGCGGTCCCACTTTGCGGGCAGCTACTTCAATGGGAAAGCCTGCGCTGATCCAGGAACAAAACTCCTACCCCGGGATCACTAACCGCTTGCTTGGAAAACAAGTCCAGACAATATGTGTAACCTATGACGGTATGTCTGACTATTTCCCGAAAGAGAAGATTGTGTTAACCGGTAATCCTGTTCGTAAAGACCTGATCGCATTGCCGGATCACATACCTGAAGCCTATCGCCATTTCGAGCTTGATCCTGATAAACAAACTGTTCTGACCATGGGCGGTAGCGGTGGCGCCCGGGCCATCAATGAAAGCATGCTGGCATTGCTGGAACAAGGCCTGCCGGATGGGATTCAATTACTCTGGCAGACAGGAAAACATTATTTTGAAGAAATAATGAATCAGGTTCAAGATTCAAAATTCAAAATTCAAGGAAAAAGCATCCAGTCATCCAGTCATCCAGCATCCAGCATCCAGCATCCAGTATCGAGCATCCAGCATCGAGCATCCAGTATCGTTCCTTTCATCGACCGGATGGACCTTGCCTATTCCTGTGCTGATCTGGTGATTACACGAGCCGGCGCGATTGCCATTTCAGAACTGTGTGTTGCAGGGAAGCCAACAATCCTGATCCCTTCACCCAATGTGGCAGAAGACCATCAGACAAAGAATGCCCTTGCACTTGTCGACAAAGAGGCAGCGATCATGATATCTGATAATGAGGCTCCAACACAATTGCCGGCACTGATATCCGGATTGATCAATGATAGGAAAAAACTACAGCAGCTTAGCCAAAATATAAAGAAAATGGCAATCAACGATGCCGCCGATAGGATTGTAGAAGAGGTGTTTAAGCTAGTTCACACGAAACCCGAACCCAATGGATCTTAACCAAATCAAATCGGTATATTTTCTGGGTATCGGCGGCATCGGGATGAGCGCCCTGGCCAGGTATTTTAAACGGAATGGGGTCAATGTAACAGGGTATGATAAAACCTCCACCCCTCTTACCGACCAGCTTATCCGGGAAGGAATTGAGATCCATTTTGAGGAAGAGACGGATCTGATCCCTAAAGAAGTTGACCTGGTTGTCTGGACACCAGCGGTACCGAAAGAGCATGCAGGATATCAAGAGTTAATGCAGCAGGGAATCCCTATCAAAAAGCGGTCAGAAGTGTTGGGAGAGATCACTTCCCAATTCACTACCATTGCAGTTGCCGGATCACATGGTAAGACCACGATCTCTACCTTCATTGCCCATATTCTACGTACCGCCGGGAAGGAACTCATGGCATTCCTGGGAGGTATCTCCAAGAATTACGGAACCAATTTTGTAGAGTTCTCAGTTCTCAGTCCACAGTCTTCAGTCACGGATCACGAATCACGAATCACGGATCGCAAATCGCCAATCTACGCTGTTGTCGAAGCTGATGAATACGACCGTTCCTTCCTTCAGCTTTCCCCCGACATCGCCATCATTACGTCAGTTGATCCGGATCACCTGGATATATATGACGATCACGACCAGTTGATCAAAACCTTCACGAAATTCACTGGAAAAATTCGGAAGAATGGTTCGCTGATCATGAAAAAAGGTATCGCTATCGAACCTGACGACCATGTTGTCTACAACCGGTTTACCTATGCTCTCAACACGGAGTCCAACTTCTTTGCTAAGAATATCTTTATTCGAGAGGGATTGATCTATTTCGATTTCGTTACCCCTACAGAAACGATTCCTGGTTTTGTTTTAGGCATGCCCGGCATGTTCAACCTGGAGAATGCTATTGCAGCGCTGGCTGTCGGATACCTGACAGGTATTGAAGCTGCGGAACTGAAGTCGGCCGCAAGTAGTTTCCAGGGTGTTGAACGTCGCTTTGATATTCGGATCCGGAGAAAGGATTTTATCTATATCGACGATTATGCCCATCACCCGGAGGAGTTGAATGCATGTATCCAGGCAGTCAGAGAGTTGTATCCGGGACGACAGATCACAGGGGTATTCCAGCCACATCTTTATAGTCGAACCAGAGATCTGGAGGATGACTTTGCCGCTGTATTATCCAATCTGGACAACATGATCCTGCTTGAAATCTATCCCGCACGTGAGCAACCTATACCCGGCGTGTCGTCTGAGATGCTATTAGCAAAGATCGATAGTAATCACAAGCAACTTTGTAGCAATAAGGAGCTGATAGGGATTCTGGAACAACAACGGCCTGAAGTTTTACTAACGCTGGGCGCGGGCGATATTGCTAAATTGGTTGAACCTATCACGGATGCTTTTTCCACATGAGATTGAAAAAGAAAATACGGCGAATTTTTGACTCGATCCTGTTGGGGCTGCTCCTGACAGGCATGGGGCTGATGCTGGGATTTGTTGATTATGAACAGAATGCAACCATCTGCAAAAAAGTTGAAATCATTATGCACTATGGCCATTCAGAGATACTTATCCCTGAATCCGATATTGACTCCCTGATCCGGCAACAATCGGGAGTGATACAAGGGTTACCCATGTGGAGGATCAATACGGAAAAAATTGAACGAGCCATAACCAAGCAGCCGTATGTATTGCAGGCAAATGTATTTGAAACCTATCCCGGCGATGTCCACGTGCATGTTTTCCAACGCCAGCCCACTCTGCGCATCATGACTGAAACCAACAAGGGTTATTATATTGGGGACCAGGGAGTGATTCTCCCAATCAATCCTGATCACCCTGCCAGGGTACTCATTGCATCCGGACATATTCCTGATGCTTGTTTCGTTGGCTCCTCTGCCGGATCAGAACAGCACCCGGCTGCCTCTGCTAACTCATCCCGACTTCTGTCTGATCTTTATAAACTGGCCCTATTTATCAACCGGAAACCCTTCTTCAAAGCTCAGGTCGACCAGATCTATGTCAATAAAAATGGTGAATACGAGCTCATTCCGAAGGTTGGGGATCACATTGTGTTACTCGGGAATGTTGAGGATCTGGAGGACAAATTTCAGCGTCTTTTTATCTTCTACAAAAGAGGACTCAATAAAATTGGCTGGAATAGATACAATGTCATCAATATCAAATACAAGAATCAAGTTGTTTGTTCAAAAATATAGTTGACTATGAAAAACTCAGGAATTATTGTCGGTCTTGATATCGGAACCACCAAAATCGCTGTTATCGTTGGTCAAAAGAATGAATTCGATAAGATAGAGATCATCGGATATGGAAAAGTGCCGTCGATCGGTGTGAAACGGGGTGTCGTTTCCAACATTGAGAATACAGTTCAGTCGATTAAAGAGGCTGTTGCCGAAGCCTCCCGGAAATCGGGAATAGAGATCCAGTTCGTGAATGTCGGCATCGCGGGGCAACATATCAAAAGCCTCCAGCACCGGGGGAGCATGATCCGGGACGAAACCGAAACGGAGATCAGCCAGGAGGATATCGACAGCCTCTGTAACAGTATGTTCAACCTGAATATGAGTCCCGGAGAAGAGATCCTGGAAGTGGTCCCGCAGGAGTTCAGTGTAGATGGGGAACATGGCATCAGGCAACCCAAAGGGATGATAGGAAGCTCCCTGGATGCTAATTTCCACATCATCATAGGGCAGACAGCCGCAGCCAAAAACATCTACAAATGTGTACGGCGAGCGGAACTTGAGGTTGTAGAACTGATTCTGGAGCCAATCGCTTCGGCAGAAGCGGTATTAAGTGATGAGGAGAAAGAAGCTGGTGTAGTCCTGGTGGATGTTGGAGGAGGCACTTCGGATATCGCCATTTTCCACGAAGGGATCATTCGCCATACAGCCGTTATTCCGCTTGGAGGTGAGATCATCAGCGAAGATGTGAAGGAGGGCTGTTCAATCATCAAGAAACATGCTGAAGAACTCAAGATCAAATTTGGATCTGCCCTTGCCAGTGAAAACAAAGACGAAGAGATTGTAGCAATCCCCGGTTTGCGGGGCAGGCCTCCCAAAGAGATCAGCCTTCGCAACCTGGCCAACATCATCCAGGCACGGATGGAGGAGATCATTGAACATATCTATTATGAGATCAAGAGTTCGGGTTATGAGAAGAAACTTATCGGTGGGATAGTACTAACGGGTGGAGGAGCTCAGATGAAACATGTTGCTCAACTGGCAGAATTTGTAACCGGAATGGATACACGGATCGGTTACCCGAACGAACATCTGGCTAAAAATGTATTGGAGGAGATGGCCTGTCCAATGTTCGCCACCAGTGTGGGATTAGTGATCGTTGGAAGCGAACGGTACGAGAAAGAGAAGCAAAAGCTGCAGGAACTGGAAGAGGTGACAGACGCTGCTGAAGATGGTCAGAATGTCAAGAAAACGAAGAAGAAAAAGGAGAAGGACCGAACCCGGGAAGGGAAAAAATTTACCGAAATTTTTCTCGAACGGATCAAGAACTGGTTCGAAGAGGAAAATGAATAAAGCCGTCTATTAACAACTACTTTGTTAATAAAAATCAAAATACGAACTAGTTTCAGTTAGCAAACAACCTAATTTTAGACAATCCAAAAACCAGATCCCATGCCAGATATGTTAAAATTCGACCTTCCGAAAAATCAATCAAATATCATCAAAGTTATTGGCGTAGGAGGTGGTGGCAGTAATGCTGTCACTCACATGTATAACCAGGGTATTAAAGGCGTTGACTTTATCATTTGCAATACGGATGCCCAGGCGATGGAATCCAGTCCGGTCCCGGTGAAGATACAACTGGGAACCAATCTGACATCAGGGCTTGGTGCTGGTGCAGTTCCCTCTATTGGCCGAAACTCTGCTCTGGAGGATGCAGATAACATCAGGGAAATCCTGCAGAAAGAGACGAAAATGCTATTTATCACAGCCGGTCTTGGGGGCGGAACCGGGACAGGAGCGGCTCCTGTGATCGCAGAGATCTCAAAAGAGTTAGGGATATTGACCGTTGGGATCGTTACCCTTCCTTTTGCTTTCGAAGGACGCAAACGGAAATTGTATGCGGATGAAGGGATTAAACATCTGAAAGAACATGTAGATGCATTGCTGATCATCAGCAATGATAAACTGCGTGAGTTATATGGAAATCTTCGTCTTTCGGAAGCCTTCAGCCAGGCGGATAATGTACTAACCACTGCAGCCAGAGGAATTGCAGAGATCATAACGGTAACCGGATATATCAACGTCGATTTCGAAGATGTGAAGACCGTGATGAAAGACAGCGGTGTTGCAATCATGGGTACGGGAGTGGCCAGCGGTGAAAACCGGGCATTACAAGCTGTTGAAGAGGCAATTAGCTCTCCGCTTCTAAACAACAACGACATCGAAGGAGCCATTAATCTGTTGTTGTATATCTCTTCCGGAAAAGAGGAAATAACCATGGACGAGGTAACTGAGATCACCGATTACATTCAGGAAAAAACAAAATCCTCTACAGAGGTCATCTGGGGAAATGGACTGGATGATAGTCTGGAAGAGAAAATCAGTGTGACCATTATTGCTACGGGATTTGATGACGAACATCGTCGGGCTGGCGGCCCAGGGAAAAAAGATGTTGTTATCCGGGATCTCTATTCAGAAGAGAAGTCTGATCCGATAGTGGAAACCCGGATCGAAAAACCTGAACCTGAAGTCATGCCGGAACCGGAACCGATTACTGAGACAGAACCGGAGGTCATCATAGCAGCAGCTGATGAAAATGAGCCCGTGCTCGATGTGGCAGAAGAGAAAGTGGAACAGTCAAAGATCACTGAGCCCGAAGAGGTTGAAGAGGTTAAGGAGATTGAGAGGGTCATAGAAACAAAAGAGAGTGATTTTATCCAGCGTGAGATCGTTTTCGATCTGGACACCCCAAAACCAGAGCAGGAAGAGATATATATCATCGACAAGCAGGTGGAAACAGTATCTTCCGATATAGAGAAGCAACCAACACCACCATCGATAGTACCTGATACAGGTTCTGACGACGAGCAGCCTGAATGGAATAAGATGGGGGGTGAAAGGATCCAGAAACTGAAAGCTCTCAGTGAAAAACTGAAGAACCATACCCCGATCGAAAATAACCTGTATGAGATCGAAAGTGTTCCGGCTTATAAAAGAAGAAATGTAGACCTGCCAGAGGCAACACCCTCAGCTGAATCACAGATCCCCGGGATGAGCGTATCTGAAAATAGCGAGAACGGGCTGGAGATCCGGAGTGAAAATTCGTTTCTCCATAAGACTGTAGACTAGCGCACCACTTATTCGTATTGATTCTATTTTAACAGAAGACTGAAACTCTAGGTCTCTTTTTTATACATTTGCCAAAATTTAAAAGAAACCAACCTGTTTTACCATGAAGCTTCCTAAAGCGTATTACAACTGGATGTCCCTGATCGGTTCCCTGGTTGCTTTTGTCAGTCTTTTAATGATTCTCGTTTTGTTCCTTATCTCCGTTGTCTTTGACCAGGGGGGATCTTACCTGGGACTATTTATTTACATCGCGCTACCGGGATTAATGGTTTTCGGACTCATTCTGATCCCTCTTGGAATGGCGCTTAACTTAAAAAAGTATGCTCAGATGGAGGGAGACAAGAAACGTCGAAGACCTTATCTGGATTTGAATGATAGACGTCACCGGAACGCCTTTGTCATCTTTATCTTCTCATCAATGGTCTTCCTCTTCCTGACAAGTATTGGCAGCTATGAAGCGTTTCACTACACGGAATCTGTTAAGTTTTGCGGAAAACTATGCCATGTTGTTATGAAGCCTGAATACGTAACCTACGAGCACTCTTCCCATGCCCATGTCGCCTGTGTTGAATGTCATGTTGGAGCCGGAGCCGGCTGGTATGCCCGATCCAAGGTTTCCGGATTGTACCAGGTTTTTTCGGTGCTGTTTGGCAGATATCCCCGCCCCATCGCCACACCTATCCAGGATCTGCGTCCAGCAAGGGAGACATGTGAAAAATGTCATTGGCCTGAAAAATTTTACGCCCAGAACCTACGGGTTCAGAAAGACTTTCTTACTGATGATACCAATACCGAATGGGATGTCATCCTTCAGATGAAGATAAGCCCCCTATACAGTGCACTAGGATTGGAAGAGGGCAGTCACTGGCACATCAATCCGGATATCCAGGTTGAGTATATTGCTGGTGATGAAAGTCGTGAAACGATCCCGTGGGTCAGATACACCAATCTGAAAACAGGTGACACAATCGTCTATATGGATGAAGAGAACCCGATCGACGATAGCCTGCTTGCTGTATTGACGGTTCGTACAATGGATTGTATCGACTGTCATAACCGTCCTTCGCACAAGTACAAATCTCCATCCGAATATGTCGACGATGCGCTGATATCAGGCAAAGTTTCGAAAGAGATTCCGCAGATCAAATACATTGCGATGGACGCTTTAAAGGAACCGTTCCCCACTCAGGATACAGCTATGATGTATATCGACAGCGTGATTACCACCTTCTATCAAACTGACTATCCTGATTATTATGCATCACATCAGGATAAGATCGAGCAGGCGATCACCGGGATTCAGGATGCCTTCAACCTGAATGAATTCCCCTATATGAAAGCGAATAACACCGTTTACCCTGATCATATCGGACATATGGAAACAAATGGCTGTTTCCGGTGTCATTCTGATCTGCATGCCAGTGAAGATGGAAAGGTGATTTCAAAAGACTGTGACCTTTGTCATACCATTGTGGGACAGGGTCCAGAAGGTGCGATGGAAATGGCATCTGTGTTTGACACACTCGAATTCCGGCATCCGGTACCTCTGCGTAATGACATCTGGAAAGTTGTTTTCTGTTCAGAGTGCCATCAAAATCTCTATCAGTAAACCACTTATCGTAGCTTCCTCCGCTCCTTTTATCAACACATGTTTCACCTTCGAAGTCCTGTTCTGAGGAAATGATATCGTTTCGCAACCCAACAAGTTGTTCCCCATAAAAATCGCCACATTCCAAATCCCCTCTTCACATCCAGATAATTCCGTTCACCTCGGAGAATTTTCCAAAAAGCTCTCCATACCCGGTCCCTTTCTTTTACTTTCCTGTGAATGAACAGTGGAACTGCATTAAAAACCGCTTTGATCTGTTCGGCCTCCATCAAATCCGGCATCAGATCGCTGTTGATCTCATCTGTGTATCTGATCAGACCATTCGGATCTCCCTGCAATTGATCGAATATTGCCTTGGCTGCATGTCTTCCGCTTTTCACAGCATAATAGATTCCCTCCCCTGTCATCGGATCGGTCAATCCCGCGGCATCACCGGCAATAAGGGTTCTGCCTGAATGGAACGGACCCTTTTTCGTCTTTACAGGAATAGGCCAGGCTTTCATTGTCTGCGTCCCCAAAAACCGGATGCCGGATGAACGGATAAATTTTTCGCCATAGGTCTTCAACTGTTTCGATAACGAAGCAGGCCCTCCAATACCTACAGAGAAATGATTTTTCTTTGGAAAGATCCATCCATAACCTCCGGGAATTGTTCCCCAATCGAGGAAAACAGTCTGACTCAATCTCTTAATATCCTCCGGTGCAGCCTCCATCTCTGCTTCCCAAGCCATGCCCGGCATGATATTCTTCCACAGTCCGGTAGCTTTGGCAACAACCGATGAGGCTCCATCAGCACCAATAAGATAGAGGGATTTCCAGGATCCCCTGTGGGTCTTGATATCTATGCCGGAATGTACCTGGATAATCCCCGAAATGTGTTCACCAAACATTACCCGGGATCCGGCTTCAACAGCATTCCTGAGGAGAAGCTGATCAAGCTTGTCCCTCATGGTACAATAAATCAACGGTTCCGTTGCTGTCCGTGTGAATGAATCCGTAAAGTTACAGGAGAACCGTATGGAAAAAATCTCTCTCTCAATAACGGAATCGATATCAGATTGAATCTCCTGCAGGATCTTGTGGGTGAGGCCACCACCACATACTTTATATCTTGGAAACTCAGCCTTTTCAAGGATCAACACATCTACTCCCTGACGGGCCAGCTTAAAAGCAGCAATGGTGCCTGAAGGACCGGCACCAGCGATAATCACATCTGCATCGTATTGCATGAATGCTATAAGAGGGAAAGGACCTCTTGCAACAGTTTCTCTTTGTTCAACGGAACCACACCTACTTCTTCACATACCAGGCCGCCGGCAAGATTGGAGATATAAGCAATCTCGTAAGGCGTACACGCTTTCGCCAGGCAGGCGGAAGCTACGCTGATCACAGTATCACCCGCACCGGAAACATCGGCTACCGAGCGGGTATGTGCCGGAACAAATATATTCTTCTCAGCAAGGTTATCGATCAGGCTCATCATCACTCCTTTCTCTGAAAGGGTTGTCATGATGTACTTGCAATTTAACTTCTCCAGTAACAACTGGGCAGCATGGATAATGGCTTCCTGGTTTTCGGTTCCCGACTCCAGTTTCAATCCTTCTGTAAGCTCCTTCAGGTTAGGTTTGAAAAGCGTTACTCCTTTGTAAGAGGTGAAATTTCTTCGTTTCGGGTCAACAGTAACGGGAATATCTCGTGTTCCAGCCAGATTCACTACTTTTCGAATCAACTGCTCTGTAATAATTCCTTTATTGTAATCCTGAAAGATGATGCAATCAACCTGCTCCCCGGCTATGATTTTTTCAATCCGTTCAAGCAATTTCAGACGATCCGACTCCTCCAGATCGTGATCATCCTCCTCATCCACGCGCAGCATCTGATAGTTGTTCCCGAAGATCCGGAATTTGGTTGTGGTGACCCGCTTGTCGCTACTTACGATACCTGTTTCTTCAATCTTCTCTTTCTGCAACAATTCACGAAACTGATCTCCTTTGTCATCTTTTCCGATCACAGAACAGAGGATAGGTTTGCACCCGAGCGCTTTCACGTTGAGTGCAACATTTGCAGCTCCTCCCATCCGGTTTTCACGCTTCTTCAAAGCCACAATGGGAATGGGACCTTCAGGGGAGATGCGATCCACCTTCCCCCACAAATAGGAGTCAAGCATCACGTCGCCAATGATCATCACGTTCAGCTCGTCGAAATCCTGGAAAAGCTGTTTATACTTTCCTTCTTTCGTCATGAATGTTAAATGGTTTATTGATAATCGGCAACGGTTTTAATCTCCGTATTGCGGATATCGGATGCTACCTCGCCATCCATTAACCGGATTATCCGGTGTGCATGTTTTGCAATATCCTCTTCGTGTGTGACCACGAGGACGGTATTTCCATTCTTGTGAATATCTTCCAGTAATCCAAGGATTTCAATGGATGTTTTGGAGTCGAGATTCCCGGTGGGCTCATCCGCCAGAATGATTGCCGGATTATTCACCAGGGCGCGGGCCACAGCAACCCGCTGGCGCTCTCCACCTGATAGCTCATTGGGCCTGTGCGTCACCCGGTCAGAGAGTTTCACCTCACCCAGAACTGTAGTAGCACGTTCCAACCTCATGCCCTTCCTGATTCCCGCGTAAATCAATGGCAACATTACATTTTCAAGAGCGGTGGATCGTGGTAACAGGTTAAAGGTCTGAAACACGAAACCAATTTCCCGGTTCCGTATCTCTGCAAGGTCATTATCATCCAGTTGGGAAACATCATTGCCATTCAAAATATAGTTGCCACTGGTAGCTGTATCCAAACAGCCAATTACATTCATAAGTGTGGATTTCCCGGAACCGGAAGGCCCCATGATCGCTACAAACTCGTTTTTCTCAATCACGATTGAAACGGAACGAAGGGCCTCTACGATGACTGTCCCTATTTTGTAATTTTTTACAATCTTCTCAAGTCGAATGATCTCTTTTTCCATCAGTTAAGTTATTCAGATTATTTTACATCAGACATGAACAAAAGTACTAAATTAATGGAAGCGAAGGATAAAATCTTCTTTGCTGAGTTCTTTTCGGAAAAAGACAACTCCGAGTATGAACAGATCGATACTGATTGTCACGCTCGGATGCTGACGAATATTCTCCCAGGCTGATTTCATCCCGTTAGACCAGTGGATGTCATCGAGAACGAAGATTGTACTGTTCTGAACATGTTTCAGGCATTCATCAAAATACCTCAATGTTGCCTCTTTTCTGTGATTTCCATCAAAGAAAACAAGGTCAACCGTATCAGTCTTGCTAAAGATTCCTGGCAACAGGTCATCAAAATTCCCACACAACTCTTCGATATTTCCTAAACCCAATCTGGAAAAATTGTGCGTTGAGATATTTATTGTATCTGTGCACCCTTCCATGGTATAGATATGGCTGTTTCGGTATCCCATCGCCATATACATCGTACTTATGCCAAAGGCAGTTCCGAATTCGATGATGGACCGGGGTTTATAGTGCTTAACCAGCTTGTAGAGAAATCGTCCTTTTGGCGGTGATACAGAAGATTTTCTGGCAATATCGCGTACACGGACGAATCGCTGGGAGTAGGGAAACTCTAAGGACCGGGCTCCCAGATCGACCCGTTTGATGAATCTTGCCCGGGACAAAAGATCTTTCCTGACTTTTTCTATCTCTTCATAATCAGGATATTGAGTCCTGTCGGCTAAAACATATTTGTAGAAATTATAAACAAAAGGTGAATGAATCCGGTATTTAGAACGTACGTGTAAAAAATGGGCAAGAAACAGAAACAGGTATTTCAATTTATGGATCATTCAGTGAATTGCGTTAATTTTGTTGCAAATTTATCAAATGTCAACTATTAAGAACTATTTCTCTCTGGTAAAGATAAGCCACACGATCTTCTCCATCCCATTTGCCATGATCGGATTCTTCCTTGCGATCAGAGAGAACGTAGAAAATATCGATTTCATTATTCTCTTCCTGGTTCTTTTGTGTGTTTTTTTTGCCCGGAACGCTGCTATGGGCTTTAACAGGTATATCGATCGGGAATTTGATCAAAAAAATCCCCGTACCGCACTCCGGGAGATTCCAAATGCAATCATCAGCCCGAGGTCGGCCCTGTTGTTTGTTATCCTGAATTCGGTTCTATTCATAACCGCTACCGCATTTATTAATCCCCTTTGCCTCATCCTCTCCCCTGTTGCTTTGCTGGTTGTACTAGGCTACAGCTTTACCAAGCGGTTTACATACCTGAGTCATGTTTTTCTGGGATTAGGATTAGCTCTGGCTCCTATCGGGGCTTACCTGGCTGTTACCGGAGAGTTCGCGTTGCTGCCTTTACTATTTTCCTTCTGTGTGTTGTTCTGGGTAGCAGGATTCGATATCATCTATGCACTACAGGATATAGAGTTCGACCGGGATGAGAACCTGAAATCGATCCCGGTAACCATGGGTGCCCGAAACTCCCTGATCCTCTCTGCCTTTTTCCATTTGATCGCATTATCTATGCTCATTGCTGCCGGCATCATCGGACCATTTAATTTGGTTTACTGGATCGGCCTGGTTATTTTCACGGTCCTTATCACATACCAGCATCTGATCGTCAAACCTTCCGACTTCTCCAGAGTCAACCTCGCTTTCGCTACCCTGAATGGCATCGCCAGTGTTTTGTTTGCCTGTTTCGTAATCGCAGATCTATACGTTAATTGGTGAACTGGTGAGCTAGCTCACCAACTCACCAACTGTTATTCCCCCCAATTATCACGGTCAAGTGAACGGTAGTTGATCGCTTCGGCAAGGTGTGCAGACAGAATATTTTTTGCTTGTTCCAGGTCGGCGATGGTACGTGATACTTTGATGATCCGGTCAAACGCACGTGCCGATAGCCCCAGTTTTTCCATGGCGTTTTTCAGGATCTGGTTGCAATTCTCATCGAGAGAACAATATTTCCGCTGAATTTTAGCTGTCATTTGTGCATTACAATAGATCTTGTGAATCCCTTCGTATCGCTTTTGTTGAACCTGCCTGGCGTAAATAACACGCTCCCGGATAGAGGAACTTGTTTCTGATTGCCTTGATTCGCTCAACTCTTTGAAAGGAACCGGGATCACTTCCACATGTATATCGATCCGGTCGAAGAGGGGGCCGGAAATCCGGTTTAAATATTTCTGCACAATTCCCGAGCCACATTTGCATTCGATCTGTGGATGGTTGTAGTATCCACAAGGACAGGGATTCATCGCTGCGATGAGCATAAAACTCGCAGGGAACTCTACACTGAGCCGGGCCCGTGATATGGTTACTACCCTGTCTTCCATCGGTTGCCTTAACACCTCCAACACAGTCCGCTTAAACTCAGGCAACTCATCCAGGAATAACACACCATTGTGAGCCAGGGAGATCTCTCCTGGTTGAGGAATCCCTCCTCCACCAACGAGAGCTACATCGGAGATTGTATGGTGTGGCGAACGGAATGGCCTTACAGAGACCAGCGGGTGATGCATTCTCATTTTACCGGCGACAGAGTGGATCTTTGTTGTCTCCAGCGCCTCCTGCAGGTTGAATGGAGGCAGGATAGTAGGCAACCGTTTAGCCAGCATTGTTTTCCCTGCTCCGGGAGGTCCGATCAAGATCACATTATGTCCTCCTGCAGCAGCAATCTCAAGTGCCCGCTTGATGTTTTCCTGCCCTTTTACCTCCGAAAAATCATGCTCATATGCTTCAGCCTTGTTTAAAAACTCTTTCTGGCAATCAACGACCATTGGTTGAAGTGAAATCTCTCCATTCAGGAATCCCAACACTTCACTTAGATGTTCTACACCATATACCTCCAGACCGTCGACGACAGCTGCCTCTGACGCATTCTGCCGGGGAAGGATCACACCTTTGAGTTTTCTCTTCTGTGCCTCGATCGCAATAGGCAGTGCACCTTTAATCGGGCGGATGGTGCCATCCAGAGAGAGTTCCCCCATAATGATAAATTCCCCCACCTGATCAGGTTTAAGATGCTCATTCGCAGCAAGGATCCCTACTGCTATCGTCAGGTCATAAGAAGATCCTTCCTTCCGAATATCGGCTGGAGCCATATTGATCACGATCTTCTTCCCGGGGATCTTCAATCCTACACTGCGCATCGCGGAATCGATCCGCTGTTGGCTCTCCTTAACAGCATTGTCGGGGAGTCCAACCATCGAAAAATTGATCCCTATGTCAATACTCACCTCCACTGTAATCGTAATGGCATAGACGCCAAACAAGGCACAGCCGAATGTTTTTACCAGCATACTATCTGTTTTAATATTCTATTAATCGGGTTAAGTGGCAAAAGGTTATATCTTTCAAACAATTTTTTATAAACAAAAAAGCCCGGATCAGATCTCCGGGCTTTCATGAATGAAGTATATACTTATGATATCACTTTTTTGGTTTGTATTTTGATCCGGCCAGAATTTTTTGGGCATCCGGTTCATTGATCAATTCCTCCAATGTGATATCCGGGTTCTGTTCCATATAGGCCGCGACGATCTGCCATCCCAGGTACTCACCCAGACGGGGAGGCGACTCTGCAGAGAAATCAGCTGTGAAAGGCCCGTCAGCAAGAAATGCACGGATCGTAGAACCATATGAAGAATAAAGAAACTGGTTTTCAATGATCGCCGCCCATACTTGTTCTTCGTTGGTTGTCACCCAATCTATCTGATTCTCAGTGTAGCCAATCTTATACCTGTCAGGATACCCGGGAATCATAGCGTCGATGAGGTAGACTCGCTTTCCGGCATCAACCATCTGGTCAAGCAACGTGTTGCCTGGATATCGCACAGGATATAAAGATTCCTGCATGGCCCGGATACAGTCCGGGAGAATATTCTCTGCCCCCATTCGCTGCATCCTGTATACCGGAACGCGATCTGCTGCATAGGGTTTAAATCCAGCTCCCAGGTATGAATCGATGGCTATTAGCAAGACACTATCGATAACCTGTACCGGCATATCATATTCCCCTCCTGAGATATAGGTATAAACCCGCGGGATCCGGATTTCAGGATAATAGTATTTCAAATGGCGGAAGGCTTCCGTAAGCTCTGCTTCTAACAAAGGCAGGCCAGGGTATTTCCTGACGACTTCCTGAAAGAATTCAATGGTACGCATATGGGTCAGGTACTCTTTCAGGTTGTAGATCTTTACTGAATCTGTCAGGTCTGTATCCAGGAAAAAGAGAAACTCCGGTTTGATCTTATCAAGTCCTTCAGGCAACTGATCTAACGGGATATTGAAAAGAGCCAGATCATACCGGTGAATATTGACCTCTTCGAGAGGAATATGCGAAACATCTATATCCAATCTTGGTTTTGACCAGTCACAGGCTGTTGCTATTAACAACAACATGAAAAAAGAGATGAGAAGCCTTTTCATATCTGTCTTTTTGGTTGTTCCCAGAACGTGAATAACTTTATAATATTTCACGGAATCCGGTGAGCAAATCTACAATCAAATGTTATATTTTTGCGTAAAACATCTAAATAATCCAGAAAAATCATACGTATGAAAAGGATCTGTATCATCGTCTTAATCAGTTTTCTCGTGTTCTCCTGCGCCATTGGCCAGTTCACCCTGAACTCCCCTGTTAAACTTGGCTTTAAGGCAGCCCCCAACATGTCGTGGATGGCTCCTGAAACAAAATCTTACAATTATAATGGTCTCACCGGGGCAGCTACAATTGGCCTGGTCGCCGATTTCTACTTTGCTAAAAACTATGCCTTTTCATCCGGAATTAATTTCGCTTTTCTGAACGGCAGGTTGACTTACGCCGACTCGTTAACCATTGATACGACAACACACCTCGGTCAAATGAGCCGGAAATATAAGTTCTTCTACCTGGATATTCCTTATATGATAAAGTTACGAACAAATCCATTCGGAAAATTCTCTTTCTTTGGCCAGTTAGGTTTTTCTACTGGTTTCCGCCTTAGTTCCAAAGCGCGTGAGACGTTTGAACCGGAAAGTGGAGGAGAACCCACTGAAGAGAATACAAATATCACATCCGAAACAACCTTGATCCGGCAAGCGGTGCTATTCGGGATCGGACTTGAATATCATCTGGATGAGAACACCCGGATCATTTTTGGTGTAAACTACAGCAATGGGTTGAACAATATCCTGAAGGGCCATAATAAACATACCAACTTCAACCAAAAAGCACTGTTAAACTTCGTCGAATTAAACCTCGGCGTACTGTTTTAGCAACCTCGATGAAAATAGCTCTTGCACAACGGAATTACATTGTCGGCGATTTTGATCACAATATCGGCCTGATCCTGGAGGGTATTCAACAAGCCAGAAAAGATGAAGCTGACCTTGTTGTCTTTGCTGAACTAGCTGTTTGTGGCTATCCGCCACGGGACTTCCTGGAGTTTGACGACTTTATGAAGAAATGTGATCAGGCCATCCAAACAATTGCTCGTTCCTGTACTGACATTGCCGTTATCGTTGGAGCACCTTCAGAAAATCCCGGCAAGAGAGGAAAACCCCTTTACAATTCAGTCTATTTTCTGGCCGAAAAAAAGGTCTTGGGGATCGCTCATAAGACCCTCCTGCCAAATTACGATGTGTTTGACGAATACAGGTATTTCGAACCCAACCGATTACCTTATAAACTAATTGAATATCAGGGAACCCGGTTTGCCCTAACCATATGTGAAGATCTCTGGAATACTGATGAGGACCCGTTGTATATCAGAAATCCCATGGACGAACTCATCAAGCTCCACCCCGATGTGATCATCAACATCGCTGCCTCTCCGTTTCATTACTTGCAACCAGCCAGCCGAAGAGATGTTCTCTCACAAAATGCAAAAAAATACAACCTGCCCCTCTTCAATGTCAACCAGGTTGGCGGACAAACCGAGTTGCTGTTTGACGGGGATTCAATGGTGATTGCGCCTGACGGAACCATCGTTGATGAGTTGGAGCTGTTTGAGGAGGAGACGAAGGTGTTTGATCTGAAAAGAATAATAATCCCGGATCCCGGATCCCGGATCCCGGATAAAAAGGAAAGTTCTAATGTATCCCAAATTCATTATCAGGAATCTGGAATCAGGCATCAGGAATCAACTCCCTTGATTTATTCCGCCCTCATCATGGGCATCCGTGACTATTTCCACAAGATGGGGTTTTCAAAAGCGATTTTAGGTCTCAGTGGCGGGATCGATTCAGCCGTTACCCTGGTCCTTGCTACTGAGGCTTTAGGAAAACAGAACATCAAAGCGCTTTTACTCCCTTCACAGTATTCCTCCCAGCACAGCATCAACGATGCACGGGATCTCGCAGAAAAAGCAGGTGTATCACATGATATAATCCCCATTGATGATACATTCAACGTAGTTGAGGTCACACTGGATCCGTTTTTTCAGAACCTCCCGTTTAATCTGACGGAAGAGAATATCCAGGCAAGAGTCAGAGCCGTGATCCTGATGGCTATGGCCAATAAATTTGGATACATTCTTCTGAATACAAGCAATAAGAGTGAAGTTGCAGTTGGGTATGGAACCATTTATGGAGATATGTGCGGCGGGATCTCCGTATTGGGAGATGTTTATAAAACCCAGGTCTACGAACTGGCCCGATACATAAACAGTAAACAAGAGATCATTCCCGGGAATACTATTTTGAAACCTCCGTCTGCCGAACTGAAACCGGGGCAGAAAGACTCCGATTCGCTCCCCGATTATGAAATTCTTGATCAGATCCTCAATCAATATATTGAACATCGAAAGGGACCTGAAGAGTTGATCGGAATGGGATTTGACAAGGAGATTGTTAAACGGGTCCTGCGCCTGGTAAACAGCAGCGAATGGAAACGAAACCAATCACCACCAATCCTGCGCGTTTCTCCCAAAGCCTTTGGAATGGGGCGCCGCATGCCGATTGTAGCCCTTTATCTGGGGTGATGGGGTATGTCCCTGTAGGGGTGACCGGCCCGATCGCCCCTACAGAATGGCGGATTCTACAGATTTGATTTCCGGAACGGCTTTTATCATGGCAGTCTCAATGCCGTTTTTCAGGGTCATCTGGCTGTGAGGACAATTGCCGCACATACCGGTTAAACGAACTTTAACAACATGATCATCCGACAATTCCACAAATTCTACATCTCCGCCATCTGCTTGTAGATAAGGACGTATCTGTTCCAGAACATTTGCGACTTTCTTCTCGAGTTCTTCTTTTGTTGACATAGTATTCAAATTCTTTTGGTTTGCAAAAATAATAAAAAGGGATTAGAGATTAGGGCTGGAAAGTTTCGCGGATCGTATTGCTGATCGCTACCTGCTGTGCAACATTCGATGCCAGTTTGTCGAAAGCGGCAGTCACAGGCTTGCCAGGATCGGTTGCAACAGGTGTGCCGGTGTCACCCGACTCGGTGATCTCAGGTACGATCGGAATCTGACCCAGGAAGTTAATATTCAGTTCATCTGAGAAGGTCTTGCCTCCATCCTTGCCGAAAATATAATATCTTTTCTCCGGATCATCCGGTGGAATGAAATAGGACATATTCTCCACCAGACCCAGTATAGGTATCTGGATCTTATCATTCATGAACATATCGGCTGCTTTCCGAACGTCAGCCAAAGCCAATTTCTGCGGGGTGCTGACGATGATCGACCCGGTTACCGGGAAATCCTGAACCAGAGTGAGCGGGATATCTCCCGTACCCGGTGGAAGATCGATCACCAGGTAATCCAGTTCACCCCACACCACATCGATAAATAGCTGCCGGAGAGCTGTAGAAGCCATTGGCCCACGCCAGACTAATGCTTTCGATTGATCAACAAAAAAACCGATTGATATCAGTTTCAAACCGAATTTTTCTACCGGTTTAATAACCATCTTTCCATCTTTCCCCTCCCCGGCAGGGTGATGTTCGACAAGACCAAACATGATAGGAATTGAGGGGCCGTAAATGTCGCCATCGATCAATCCAACACGGGCACCTGCTCTGGCCAGGGCAACAGCCAGGTTCACGGCAACTGTCGATTTCCCTACACCTCCCTTTCCCGATCCGACAGCAATGATGTTCTTTACATTTTTCAATACCTCATCCGTCTCCTTTCGCCGCGTGGTCACCCTTGAAGTGAGCTCTACTTCCACATCAAGATCTTTCCCGATGTAACGGTGGATCTCATCGATACAAGCCTGGCGAAGCTCATTCTTTAATGGACATGCTGGAGTTGTTAATACAAGTTTGAAAGAGATTTTCTTTCCCTGGATCAGGATATCATCGATCATGTTCAAGGTCACCAGATCTTTTCCAAGATCCGGATCCATGACATGCCCCAGAGCTTTCTGGATTTTATCTTTGGTGATTTTCATTGTAAGTCATTAAGGTCATTTGGGTTATTAAGGGAATTCGTCATTCGTAAATCGTAGTTCCTCCATGGGATTCCAGAAATGCTTGTCAAAATCGACAATCTGATCATTTTCCACATTGATTCCTTCACTGGTCAACAACTGTTCCATAATATCAGGACCGCCAAAATGTCGTTTCCCGGTCAGCAAACCAATCCGGTTCACTACGCGATGAGCCGGCACATTTTGCTTTTGAGTGTGTGAAGAGTTCAACGCCCATCCTACCATGCGCGCCGAACCACGGCTACCCAGGTATTCAGCTATCGCCCCATACGAAGTTACCCGGCCATATGGTATCTGACTGACGATATGGTATACTGATTCAAAAAAGGAGTCCTTCAAAACAATTACAGGTCTTTCTTCAATTCAAGCAAAAACTCTTTCAGGTGGGTCAGCGTATCTACGATCTCGACATTTCTGGCCAGGTCATCTCTGTTTTGACGGATCTTCTCTTTTGCTCCCTGAAGGGTATATCCACGCTCCTTAACCAGGTGGTAAATAATCCGGAGGTTATCCAGGTCCTCTTTGGTGAACTGCCTGTTTCCCTTCTTGTTTTTCATGGGCTTCAGGATGTCGAACTCCTTCTCCCAATATCGGATCAGGGAGGCATTGACCTCAAAGAGTTCCGCCACTTCTCCAATAGAATAGTACAATTTCTCTATTTTCTTCTCGGGCTTAAGCATTTGGATGATGCCTGTTAATCCATGGATTGCGAAGGACGGGCGGAGAGTTCGAGCATTAGCTCAAACTGCTTTGGAGTGATATCGTTGTAGAAGAAATAGATCGGATTCACGGCCCGGGAATTTTTCCGTACTTCATAATGCAAATGTGGTGCCATTGATTTGCCGGTACTGCCAATATATCCGATCAACTGTCCGCGTTTGACTTTTTCTCCTCGTTTGACCAGGGATCTGGACAAATGCGCATACATTGTAGAATAACCGTATCCATGATCCAGAATTATATGCCTGCCATATCCTCCTCTGCTTCTTTTTGTCCTGGTAACCACTCCATTTCCAGTCGCATAGACTTCAGTCCCAAGTGGAGCAGTAAAATCAACCCCCTCGTGGAACTTCTTCACTTTATAGAAAGGATCCATACGATATCCATAATAGGAAGCAATCCGTGTCAGATCTTTATTGTTGACAGGTTGTATGGCTGGAATACTGGCCAGCATCTTCTCTTTATTCATCGCCATTGAAAAGACCTCATCCAACGACTTTGACTGAACATAGAGCTGCCCCATGATCTTGTCCATTTTTTTATGTGTCTCGACCATGATCTCGGAGTTGGTGTACCCTTTCAGCCGTTCATACCGGTCGATACCACCAATACCGGCTTCGCGCACAGACGAGGGAATGGGCTCAGCCTCAAAGATAACCCGGTAAATATTATCATCTCGCGCCTGAAGATCTTTCAGGACAGTGGTGAAGTTATCCAGTTGATCATTCAGGATCTCATACTGAAGTTGCAAATGAGCGATTTCTCTCTTTTGGGCTTTCTCTTTTGGTGAATCAACGAAATAGTAAACCACTACAAGGATCACAGCCGCAAAAACCAGTGCTGTGCTGAAATGAGACAGAAAGACAAGCAACCTCTTTTTTATGGTTGTCTGAACTTTGTCAAATGTTAACGAGTGTTTATCGAAACGGTATTTAACCTTGCTCATTGACAAAGAAGTGAAGAAACATTTAAAACAATGGGGCTGACATGTGCAAAATTAAGTAAATAATTAACTTTGTCATCTGTTTTCCGGTTGATTTTTTGTTATCGTTAGTTAACCTCCTGCTAATCTTTAATTTACATGGACTCATCCACAATACGGCAAATCTTTCTCGACTTCTTCAGGTCGAAGCAACATCATATTGTTCCCAGTGCTTCCATGGTTGTCAAAAACGATCCAACACTTATGTTTACCAATGCCGGGATGAATCAGTTCAAGGATATTTTTTTAGGGAACAAAGAGGGGAAATACAAACGGATCGCCGACACACAAAAATGCCTGAGAGTTTCCGGAAAACATAATGACCTCGAAGAGGTTGGACACGATACCTATCATCATACTATGTTTGAGATGTTTGGCAATTGGTCGTTTGGTGATTATTTCAAGAAAGAGGCGATCGAATGGGGATGGGAGCTGCTTACAGAAGTCTGCAAAATCGACAAAACCCGTATTTATGTGACTGTATTTGAAGGAGATAAATCCAACGGACTCGGAAAAGATATTGAAGCCTATACATACTGGAAAGAAATCATTCCCGAAGAACAGATCCTCTTTGGATCCAAAAAAGATAACTTCTGGGAGATGGGAGAGACAGGCCCATGTGGCCCCTGTTCTGAGATTCATATCGATCTCCGTGACGATAAAGAGAGGGATCTGGTTTCCGGGAGAGAGCTGGTTAACAAAGAGGATCCTCTTGTAATTGAGTTATGGAACCTGGTCTTTATTGAATTCAACCGCCAGGCAGATGGAAAACTGGCTCCTCTTCCCTCCAAACATATCGATACGGGAATGGGATTTGAACGACTCTGTATGGTACTTCAAGGTAAAACATCGAATTACGACACTGATCTGTTCCAACCTCTCATTCAAGCCATTGCAGCTAAATCAACGATCCCATATGGCGCGGAATCTAAAACCGACATTGCAATGCGGGTTGTTGCAGATCATCTCCGTGCCATCGCTTTTGCCATTGCCGATGGCCAGTTGCCTTCCAATAACAAAGCTGGCTACGTGATCCGAAGGATTCTGCGCAGAGCAGTACGTTACGGATATGTCTTTCTGAATTTCCATGAACCATTTATGTTCGAACTGGTTCCTCTCCTTGTCGACCAGATGGGAGATGTATTCCCGGAATTGAAGGCACAGCAAAAGGTGATTGAGACCGTAGTTCAAGAAGAGGAAAATTCGTTTTTCAGGACACTTGAGACCGGAATTCAGAAGTTTCAGCAATATGTAGACTCACCCCACCCCCAACCCCCTCCCCTGAAGGGGAAGGGGCCAGATCACAGTCAAAAAGATCAATCATCCAGGATCCAGGATCCAGCATCCAGGATTATTGAAGGCGCTTTCGCTTTCGAACTCTACGACACCTACGGATTCCCTGTCGACCTGACCGAGCTCATGGCCCGTGAGATTGGCTGGACAGTTGACATGGAGGGCTTCAATAAAGGGATGGAAGAACAAAAAGCACGCTCCCGGAAAGCATCGGCAACAAATACTTCTGATTGGACTCTTCTTGATACAAATGCAGGTATGTCTACATTTATTGGATATGACTCGTTATCCTGTGAAACCACTATTTCCCAGTACAGAAGCGTAAAAAGCAATGAAGATGAGCTCTATCAGATTGTACTGGCTGAAACACCATTTTATGCTGAATCGGGTGGACAGGTCGGAGACAAAGGCTGGCTCATGAAAGGTGAAGAGAAACTGGAGATCATCAATACCATCCGGGAAAATGAGCTGATCATCCATCTGACGAAAACA
>JACKQG010001180.1_pt1 | contig 36699 bp, 51 predicted proteins | sample 8237621 | NCBI WGS metagenome assembly JACKQG01 (sample SAMN15677084, study PRJNA649215) | marine metagenome | biome: marine; feature: Black Sea; material: saline water; isolation source: suspended particulate matter (SPM) from the Black Sea western gyre | collected 2013-06-09/2013-06-10 | depth... | reverse complement strand
AAACTATTTTTTTATCAGAGTCAATTTTATTAGCTTTGGAATTTAACCATATTTTATTTTCATCTGCTCGTTTTAATATAGATTTAATAAATTCAAAGCTACCGTCTACTGGATAAATGAACGTTCCATTATAAGATTCATAATCATTAGGAACTGTTATCTTTTCCATAAGTTCATCAAACTTAATTGGCTTTGGAAAAAATCTACCCATTGCATCTGCATCTAATTTATTAAGATCACATGCATATAATTTTTCATTGTAAGGTATTAGAAATTTTTCAGCAATTGCTTTACCTGATGTAGAATTTACAAATGATTTAAAATTTTCATTGTCTATATCACCTAAGTAATACATGTCTCTTAAACATTCTAAGAAATCTTTCTTTGGTAATTGATGAACATTATACTGAAAAGGAAAATCTATAACAGTACCCTTATAATCTATATCTGTTATTTTTTTAACTGTTACAACTTCACATGCCATTTCTGACATCATATACTTTTTTATTTCATCATTCCTAAAATGAAAGAAATGTCCGCTGTAATCCCAAACAAAACCATTTCTTTTGGTAGTTTTACAATATCCACCTAATTCACTATCACCTTCAAGAATTAAGTAATCAGAATCTTTACCTAAGAATGCAGCAGTTGATAATCCAGTAATACCACCTCCTATGATTAATTTATCTACTTTATGCATTTTCCTTTTCTAAACGTTTTTCTAAATCTTCAAAATGTTTTAAATTTCTATTAAAGTGTTCTAAGCTATGGCTAAATTCTTTACTTAATTCTTTGCTATCCAATATTTCCATTATTAAAGCCTTACCTTCTTCTACACGATTTGTCCAATAGCATGCAACCGAAAGCCAATCATTAATATGATAACCATAACATGCTTTCATAACAAATAAATTATATTTGTTTTCCATTTCTTCTAAATTACATTGTGATGCTTTCTTTAAGTATTGATAAGCAATATCGAATTTCTTTTGTTTGCAACAATATTCACCAAAGTAATAGTATGCTTCTGCACGATCTGGGTGAAGTTCTACTGCTTTATCTATTTCACTTTTAATTTCATTAAATTTATTTTCATGACCATTTAATCTCATTAAAAGCATACCTACTCTCATCTGTGCTTCATACTGCTCTTCTATCCAGGTATCTTTAAATCTTAAAAATAATCTATACCATTGTAATGCCTTGTCACTACATCCATCTTTATTAGATAGTCCACCATAATCCATATAACTTTGACCAGCATAAAATGCAGATCTAGTTAATAAACCTTCCGGATCATCTGTTAAACAATCCCAAAATTGTTTTGTTAATCTTTCACCATCATACCAGTACTTTCTAGGATCAAAAGCACGAGAACCGATACCATCACAATTACAATGACCTCTTGTAGTAAGATCACCTTGAGACATATGTTCTTTGTTTGATTTAACAATAGTATGGGCAGTTCCTAGAAATCTCCATACCAAATCATTTTTATAAATTACCGTGGCCTTCCAAGAAGAACCGCCTCTAAGCATAGTCATTAAATAAAAATCATACCCTGCATCTGAATGAGTAAAATAAAAATCTTCAGAAACACGATCATCTGCATCTAAGTGTAAAAGATATTCACATTTATCTTTTACATAAGATAACATTTTTGTTTTATTAATTGCATAACCATCCCAAGGATCCACATGCCAAGAACCTGGTAATCCTGTTTCTTTAAAGAAATTCCTAACAGCATCAAATGTACCATCAGTAGAACCATTATCTGCTATTACAAAATAATCACAATGCTTTGCAGCATGCTCCAATGTAACACCAATACAGTGCTCTTCATTTTTACACATAGTAGCAAATGCTAATGTTGGCCTATCTTTTACATCACTAACTTTTTTAGTTCCAGTAAATATAACTTTAGTAACTTCTTTTCTTGCCTTTTTGGAAAGTTTATCCCATTCTTCAATGTTTATAGTTTTACTCATGTTTTAAATTTTTTTTATTATAGTATATTTATTTAGCTCCTATTATTTCATCAATTATTCCATACTTAAGAGCTTCTTCGGAATTCATCCAAAAATCTCTAGTTGCATCCTTTGCTACTTTTTCTGGTTTTTTGCCACAATATTTTCCTAACAGAACAAAAAGTTCTTTATTAACTTTTTTCCATTCAGTCCAATCTATTTCAGCATCTTGTATATTTCCACTAAAACCACCTGATGATTGATGCAACATTGTTGTTGAATGTTTTAGTGAACTTCTTTTTCCCTTTGTTCCTGCACCTAGTAAAACAGATCCCATAGATGCAGCCATTCCTGTATTCACTGTTCTTATATCTGATTTAATATAATCCATAACATCTACCATAGAAAGTCCTGATTTAACCGAACCTCCTGGAGAATCAATATGCATTGTAATATCCTTTTTCTCCACACTATCCAAAAACATTAATTGAGCTTGGACAATTGTAGACATGTTATCATTGACTGGCCCAGCCACCCATAGTAACCTATCCATCATTAACCTTGAAAATATATCAATTTGTGTGGCTCTCATTTCTCTCTCCTCTAAAATATAAGGAGTCATTGAGTTTTCAATATGCTTTTCATAATAGTCCAATGTTGATGAACTTACATTATGATCACTCATTGCATATTTTTGAAATTCTTTTCTGTAATTCATTATTCTTCTATATTAGTTATGTCAATTATTAATTCACCTTTAGTACTTTTAATATTAATTGTACCGCCTTCTTTTAATTCTCCCTTAAGAATGTATTCTGATATTTTATTTTCAATCATTCTTTCAATTGTTCTACGTAATGGTCGTGCTCCGTATTTAGGATCATAACCTTGATTAAGAATTATTGTTTTAGCACCGTTAGATATTTTAAAAATATAATTTCCTACTTCTTCTAAATTAATTGCAAGTTCTTTACATTCTTTAGTTAAAATATCCATTACATTATCTTCTGTTAATCTATTGAATACTACAATTTCATCAATTCTATTTAAAAATTCTGGTGAGAATTTATTTTTTAAAGCTTTTCTTAAAATAGTTTTTTCTTCTTCAGCTTGGTTAACCATTTTAGTAGAACTTTCAAATCCTATACCTTGACCAAAATCTTGTAATTTTCTAGATCCTGTGTTTGAAGTTAAAATTATTAAACAATTTCTAAAATCAACAGTCCTTCCTAAAGAATCAGTTAACTGCCCATCATCTAACATTTGTAGAAGTACATTAAAGACTTCTGGATGAGCTTTTTCTATCTCGTCAAATAATATAACAGAATGCGGTTTTCTTTTTACCTGCTCTGTTAAAAATCCACCACCTTCAAATCCTACATATCCAGGAGGAGCTCCAATTAATTTAGAAATAGAATGAGGCTCCATGTATTCAGACATATCAACTCTAATTAATGAATCTTCACTATTGAAAAGATATTCTGTTAATTCTTTTGCTAATTGAGTTTTACCAACTCCAGTAGGTCCTAAGAAAATAAAGTTACCCATTGTACGGTTTCTTTTTCTAATGCCTACACGATTTCTTTGAACTGTTACTGCTAATTTTTCTACAGCTTCATCTTGTCCTATAACTTTAGAGGATAAATGTTTATTAAGACCTAATAGATTTTTGTTTTCTTTATCAGATATTTTTTCTATAGGAACTCCAGTAGCTTTAGATACAACCTTTAATACATCGTCTTCAGTTATTTCTAATTGATTAACTGCCATTTGCTCTTTCCATATTGCAAGATCTTGTTTAATTCTTTCCTTAAGGGTTAAAGCTGCATCTCTTTCTTTAGCAGCTACTTCATAAAGTTGTCGTGATACTGCCTTTCTTTTAGCATTTTCTTTTTGAACCAACCTTTCCTCTAATGCTTTAATTTTTTGAGGAACTTTCATGTTAGTTAAATGTTTATAAGAACCAACCTCATCTAAGATATCAACAGCCTTATCAGGAAAGTACCTATCCATAATATAACGATCAGCAAGTTTTACAATTATATCAATAACTTCATCTGAATATGATACACTGTGGTGTTCTTCATATTTATGTCTAATCATTGAAAGTATTTCAATAGTTTCTTCTAATGTTGGTGGATTTACTACAACCTTTTGAAACCTTCGATCTAATGCTCCATCGTCTTCGATGTTTTCTCTAAACTCATCAAATGTAGTTGCACCTATACATCTAATTTCACCTCTTGCTAATGCAGGCTTAATAATGTTTGATGCATCCAAAGATCCTGTAGAACCACCAGCTCCAACAAGAGTATGTAATTCATCAATAAAAACAATGATATGTGGATTAAGAATTAATTCATCAACAATACTTTTCATTCGTTCCTCGAACTGACCACGGTATTTCGTACCAGCAACGATTGTGGATAATTCTAAAGTATAAATGACTTTACCTTGTAATGATACAGGAACATTTCCCTCTACCATTTTTAATGCTAAACCTTCTACGATTGCAGTTTTACCTACACCAGGTTCTCCAACTAAAACAGGATTGTTTTTTCTACGTCTTCCTAAAATTTGTATAACTCTAAGAATTTCATCAGTTCTCCCGATAACTGGATCTAATTTACCTTCAACAGCACGCTTACTTAAATTAGTACCATAAGTATCTAAAACTAAAGTTTGTTTTTTAAATCTAGGTTTGCTTCTTTTTTCTTGTTCTTCTTCTGGATAAATTTCTCCCATAGTTTTATTTGTATAGTTTAATTATAACAAAAAATAACCAATTCTGAAAGTGTTATTAATGTATATTAATTATACTGCGAAATAAAAAATGGTTTAAGTTAAGATTTAATAGAAATACTTAATTCAGAAGTTCCTTTAATTAAGCGGTGAATTAAGCCTGTAGGAATGTAAATAATTTTACCAGGTTCTATAGATTGAGGTAATTCATTGTCAAATTGAAATGACCAATCGTTTTCATTTAGAGATTCTATCCAACGGTCTTCATCATCGGCATGCCATTTATATAAATGATTAGGGGCAGATGGATCAAAGTGTCTTAAGATAGTATTACTAGAATATACTTCTTCGGTAAAAGGTTTAGTTTGATCTTCTATTTGTTCTACTAATTTTTCTTCAGCAGATTTACCACAGCCACAAGATTTGCATTTACATGTCATTCTTTCTTTTATTTTATCAGATACATAAGTAGAATAATAATCTGGTAACCATGCATGAATGAAAAGTACTAAAGAATAAGTCATTGCTTCAAACCAATGACTGAAGTAATTTAAACCAGTATCCTTTAAATGTTTCATTTTATTTTATTACAATTCTATAATTATCTATGAGTTCATCGTTGGCTTCTTTGCCACACTTACAGTTATTACAACCACAACCCATTATTTTACTTTATAAGATTTAAGAATATCTTTTAACTCTACAATATCAGCAGGATTTAATGAAACATATTTCATTCCTACATTTATTTGCATGCATTTTCTACCTAGACCAAAATCTTCAATATCTTTAGGGCCAACGAAAGTAGTTATTAAAACATTTTCCTTTCCCTTAAGACCGCCTTGATTCCATGAACCAATATCAGTTCCTTCAGTTACAGCAATAGTCTCAGCAGGTACCTGTGTATATACTTCGTCTAAAGATTTCTGAAAGTCATCTGTGTCAGGAACAAGATCCTCAGCACCTAATGCTTTTGCTCTCTTTACAATAAACTTAGCAGCTTTTGCTTGATCTTTTGCTCTACCATAAGCTTGGATAGCATTTTTAAGATCTTCTAAATTAGCAATAGGAAAACTACCATCAGATAAAGCAAAACCTTTTGCTGCCATTTCTTTTCTTTGTTCCGTGTCATAGTTTTCAGAAACAAATTTGCTATATGATTTAAAAGATTCCATTAATTCTACATAGTTACTTCCTTTCTTAGAATATACTGAAGTAATTTTAAAATCACCTTTAATCGATTTACCTGTATCTTGTTTATAGTATTTAGGATAATAAGCTTTAAAGAAAAGATTAGGTTCAAGTTCTCCAAAGAAATGACTTATTTTACCAACAAAGAATTTTGCCTTTGGGTATATCTTTAAAACTTCTTTTTCTGTTTCAGCATCATTTACTTTAGTATCATATGACTTAACAAATTTTGCTTCATTAACAACAGATTCCATAATACCATTTGGCATATCCAAAAGTGTTACAGTTTTTCCGTCATAGTGAAAATTTCCTACAAACTTTTTAGTTTTACTATCCATTACATTGTATGTGTCTTCATCATCAGTAGTTTCTATGTAATATTTGTTTCCGATTTGTGATTCAAGATCTTCTACACGTCCCTTAAATGGAAATGAATTTTTAGCTTCATCAACTGACTCAAACTTTTTAATGTTTTTCATTACCTTTCTAATATCCGTATCACCTATCTTTGCATATACTGCATTAGGAAATGAATTACCGATTGCAGCATTATAAACTTCGCCGTTAGGTCTTACAACATAACTACCACCATCATATTTTTCACCATCCATTGATATTTCAAAACCAGCACCACGGCCTGCATCATATTCCATATCATGGACTGCTGTTTTAGATTTATCCATTTTTGCAATTGCTTTTGCTATTAGTTCAGCAATATCTTTTACTTCCTTTTCACTAAATTTAAAAGCTTCATTCATACCGTTAGTTACTGCTTCATTAACTGCAAGATTTTCTAATTGTAATTCTGCAACTTCTTTATCTTTCTTAGATACATTATCCCAATAAGAACCTTTTCCATACCAAGCAATTAGATCTTCTTTACTAGCTGTTGAATGCATACCAGGTTTATGAACTGAAACGAATTGAATACTTTTATCTTTTGAAAGTTCTTTAGCATGTTTTATTGCATCAGATTCATTCCTAAATTCTTTACTGCTTCTAATACCGTCAGAATACTCTACGCTATACCTATTACCTTCAGTAACTGATTCATTAGCAAAGTTATATTCAACATCTTCAATCCAATCTGCATTTGAAAAATTTGAATAATCTTTTACAAAATCTCCTGGCTTTTTTCTTGCCATAGTTTCAATACTTTTTAAATAATCTTTAACATAAGATTTATCTAGTTTCTTACTAGACAATGTTTTTGTTAAAGCATTAATAGCATCTTTAAGAACATCTTTGGCTGAAGATTCATTAAGTTCTTTAGCTTCTTTCATTGATTTAGCTTTAGCTTTAAGTTCTTTAAATTCACCCTTTACTTCAGTGTTGGCGCCTTTAACAAATCTGTCTAATCCCCAATTAAAAGAAGCTGAAAATAATTTATAAAAAGGTAAAGCTCCAAACTTTTTACCATAAGTAGAAAATTGTAACCAATCCAAAAAGCCTTGTGCCATTTGTTTAGATAACTTAATTCCTTCTACTTCTGTTGTATCACCATTAACTACAGCCTTAAGTAAAGATTCAGCAGAAGCTCTTCTTTCTATGATTGTACCAACAGCTTCATTGATTGCTTTTATATGTTTCATTACCTTTTTTTATTTTTATCGCACCAACCTAAACATACTTTTTTAAATGTTAATGCATAAACCGTATCACAAATTAATTTTTTCATAATATTAATATTTATTTACCAAGGATTAGTACTTTTTAATCCTAATTGCTTTCCGAATAAACTTGGGCCATAACATGCCCAAAATCCTGCTTTATTTGGATCCATTTTTTTCTTTTGATCACATTGGTGTCTTGCCCAAAAACTAGCAGCTGCACCTGGATCATCGTTCTTTACAGATAATTTAGGATCTCCCCATTCAATTTTCTTTGCAACAATCTTTCCTGTTTCTTTATCAGTTCTTCCGCCATCACGATAAACAATAAATTTTCTATTACCGCCTCTTTCTGGTGAATCAAGTTTAACATCTTTTGTTCTACCTGATTTGCGATCTTTATATATAGCCTTCTTTCCTACCTCGAGGTTTTTAGCCATAAATCCACTTTTACCTTTTAATACTAGATTTCCTTTATCCCAATATTGTTTAGCTTCTTCAAATAATTTACTATGAGCATCAGATCCTAAACGAAAAACAGTATCATCTAAACCTATACCATTATCTACATGATATTTAAGTTCTTCAGATACTTTATCAAAATCTTTAAAGCCTTTTATAAATTTCACTATGCTTCTCTTTCTTTCTTAGTAAATTCAGAAGGATTTTTAATTGGTAGTTTGCCAGCTTTACCTTCATCTCTAACTTCTTTAGCAATATCAGCATCAGCCTTACCCCAAGTCCCTTTACCTTTTTCTAAGAACGCATTTACTCGAGCATAACCCCAAGCTACTTGTGGTACACCTGCACGATGACTACTGTTCCAAGCATCCAAACCTCTTCTCATTACTAATCTTAATAGTCCAATAGGTACGCCACTCTCTGTAGCCTTATCCTTTAATGCTTTTTCAATATCAGCTGATAATTTGCTACGATCACCTTCAGCTTTTTCTGCCTCATTAATTGCATCATTATATAATTCTTCTAACCATTTTAAAGTATCTGCCTTTTTTGGTAAATTTTTAAATTCTTTAAATACTTCTTTTGTGAATGCCTTAAAGTCTTTTGCCTCCTTTGCTAATATATCAAGTTCAGACATTGCAGATTCATCAACTGATTCTGCAAATGATTCAATATCCCACTGTATTCTTTGCATTGGATCAGGAACTCTAAACGTTTTCTTAACCCAAGAAATTAAACCCGGTTCTTGTTTAGCATTTTGTGCCATATCGAAAGCATTCTTCCAACCATCATTTGATGCAACATCTTCTAACCATTGGTCATATTTCTTTTGATTCCATTTAATCTTTGCAACGGCCTTCCCATGTGGACCGTCTCCTACTGTAGAAGTAGCAGCCATATAACTACCAGGTCTAAATATACCAAGATCTTTACCAGTTTTGTCGTATTTAATTTCCTTTCTAAATCTTCTTAATGAATATTCTCCACCTTCAATTTGTTTTCTTAATGAATATTCGCCTTGTCTTTTACCAAGTTCAATTTTCTTTTCCTTAGCAACCTTAGGATCTATTTCAAAATGTAAAGATTTAACTAAATCTCCAATGTCGTCGAACTTGCCTTCATTAACTTCTAATATATCAGTAGAATCAAATTCATTATCTTTTAACTTTTTCAATAACTCTTTGTCATTCTTTGCATCAAAATCATAATCAGCTTCTCCACTAACAACTACATAGTATCCTTTTCCTTTTTTATAAATCTCAGCATTAGAACCTTGTCCATCAGAAGTAGATCCGATATGATTTTTTGAATTATATGTTGCTTCATTAACGTTTTCAAAAGCTGAACCAATTTCTTTTCCGGCTAATACATCTTTACATGCTTTATTAAATTGCTTTAATTTTTTAGTAGCATCTCCTGCATAACCATCTTGCATTAATTCAATAGCCATGTCTAACCAACTTGCTATAGTTCCAGCATATTCATCATCTATTCTATCAAACTTATCAGATAAATCTAGTAATGCATCTTCGCCAGCCTTTTTAGTAATAGTTGAACCTATCTTTAATAGTGGCTTTAACCCTCGTGCTAATTTTTCAGTGATTAATGATTTTTTAAATTCAGAGTATTCTTTTATATGTTTCATAATTACCAAGCATAATTTTTAGCCTTTACTGCTCTAGCTTTATCTTGAATTCTTTTAGCATAATTCTTTACTTCTTTACTATACCAATTATCTTTTCTACCTTCATCTTCAGCTTCTTTCTGCTGTCTTTCATAATCCTTATATCTTTGGTAATCATCTAAAAGATTTTTAATGTAATTAGCACCATCAGTTATCTTAATACTTCTTCCTCTTGGATCTTCACCAATAGTAAGGTTTCCGTAATTATCCATAGTGCCAGCCTTTAATGCATCGGATATATGTTGATTTAATAATTCAATAGAATCTTTAACTGATTTATCAACATCAGTCATTGCAGCTCTATCAGTTAAGATAGCATCATACCTTGCTTGATTTTCTTTTTTAATAGTTTTAGCATCCTTTAACGCAGTTGCACCTGATTTAGCATTGGCACGATCTGATTTTAATCCGCTTACATCGTATTTGTCTCTTAAACTATTTAAATCTAAAACATATACACGAGTAGCAGCATCAATAAGATTCTTTCTTGTTACTTTAGCAGCAGGAGCACCTTCCCATCCATTATATAAAGAACTGGTATCATAATCTTTTGCAAGAACTCCATATCTTTCTTCAGTTCCTTTTCTATGACGGCTGTATGAAGATCCTCTGTCCATTGCAAAACCATGATACATTCCAATTCCTCCTCTAATAACAGAAAGTACTACTCCATATTTAGAAATGTTACCTAATGATAGATCACTTGGTAAATATTTTTTGTTTGCTTTTGCCCATTTAATAAATCCTGGATCTGCATCAACAAAGAATCCTACTTTATTAGGATCTTTAGCATCACCACCTACCCAATAAGCTTCTGGTGTAGTTGTAGTAAAATCAGCATCTGAAATTTTATCTAGAGCAAGATTAGCAAATTTTTGCATATCTTTTGCAATGCCGCCTCTCCATCTTGAACCACCATCTTGTGCAGCGAATTGTCTTAATATATCTGAACTGAATCTTTCGGTAATTAATTCAGTATCTAGAGACTCTTTAAATAATTTATAGTCTTTAATATGTTCCATGTTAAATAGTTTGTTTTCTTTATTTATTCAACAAGGCTGGAGTTATTTTTTAATTTCCTCTACTCCTAAATGTTGCTGAATTATTTTAATGATTTCTTCATCTTGCCTGGCGATTCCAAATTGCTCCCAATCATTATCTGAAAGAATAGAACCGACCTGTGATGCCAGGCCGGTTTCTGTAATTAATGCGTCCACTCCTCGTGTATACCAATCTCTTACTCTTACTATTCCGCCACCTTCATATAATCTAATTACTTGTTCATTATCAATATATCTTTTGTGGAATCCCATACTTAAACTGTTTCTACGACTGGATCAACTTCATCCATTAATTTATTTAATTCTTCTTCAGCTTTATTATATTCATCAATTGCAACATCAAGAATAACATCAGGATGATTAACTTCTTTATCTAATTCAGCCATGCGACCATGATTTTCTCTAAGAGCTTGGTTATCCTTGTGAACTTGACCAACCACTTTAGAAAGATCGGAACCAAATGCAGCCATCAATTCTACAAAATCACGAGCAGCAAAAAATCCTTTACCTTTCATTGAAGTAATCATTGTCCAAAAGATAGTAATACTTGTGCCTCTTAGTTTAATATTTCCATCCCAGTCCTCTTCTCTAGTAGCTGATTGTTGTTCTTTCATGTTTGAATATAACATAATCAAACCAGTAGCAGTCGTATGACCCCATTCAGCTTCTTTTTCTAAAAACTTCATTATTTGTTTATAAAGCTTTGCAGATCCTACTGGTATATCATATTCATTGGTTTGAAGAGCTCTTATTAAATCTTCATTGTTTTTTAATGCAGCTTTTTTATCTGCAATGATTTCACTCATTTTTCTTGGAGTGTATTCAGCTTCTTTTTCTTCGTTTAATTTAACCGTTTTTGCCATCTTTATTTGTTTTTGTTTGTTTTTGTTTTAGGTTTCGGCGTTGCTGCCGTAAATTCTTTATTTATATTTCCACATTTACAACATTCCATAGTATCTAATGGTAGTAATCTATCTTGGCCATCTGGTGATATAAACCTACTTACCTTTCTTAAAAAGAAAGCTGGTCTAAATACATTATGACCGCATTCATCACAAACTATTTCTAGTGTTGAATCTATATCAACATTCATTTGTTTGCCTTCCATTGCCATTATTTAATTATATGGATTAATTATTTTTAGTTTTAACTTTATTGATTTCATTTAACTTATATTCAGAATCAATCCAATTACTCTTTACATGATCCCATAATGACTGAGTTGGATGATCTGGTAAATTAGGATGAGGTTGATTCTTTGCCCATCTCCTAGCTTTAACAAAACCTTCAGGAGAATATTCAAACGCACCCTCATGCTTTGGTAAAAACCAAGATCTAATTTTTCTAAGTATTTTAATTATAAAATCCATTTATTATTATATGTAATTTTTAAGTTTAGTTTAAGTATGTTCTTACAAAATCTAAGTCTTCTTGTGTATCTATTCCTTTATATAAACCAGCAGCTCGAGCATAACCAAATTTAATTCCATTATCTGCCCATCTTATTTGTTCTAAGTTTTCAACGATTTCATTTGAAGTTTCAAGCATTATATTTTTGTTAATCTTTTCTGTCATTTCTCGACTAAATCCGTAAATTCCAATGTGTCTTTTAATAAACAGAGGAGATCCAAACAAAGGACTCCTAGTAAACATTATTATTTCTTGTTCATCTAAAATGGCTTTAACTGTATTTCTATCTACTTTTTGTTTATTCGTAAGCGGTCCTACTAAAGTTGATATATCAAATTTATTACGCTTTAAAACACCAATGAGATTATTAATATCTTCTTCATTAATAATAGGTTCATCTCCTTGAACATTGATTACAAAATCATAATCATCTTTATACTTTTCGTAAGCTTCTAAAATTCTATCAGTACCTGTTTGGTGATTAACATTAGTCAAAACAGCTTCACCGCCAAAATCATTTACTGCTTCTATAATGAGAGCATTATCAGTTGCAACAATAACTTTATCAACTTTAGCTTTTTTTACAGCTTCATAAACCCACTGTATCATTGGCTTACCATTAATATCTACTAAAGGTTTCCCAGGTAATCTAGTTGAGCCCCATCTTGCTGGTATGATTGCAATTACTTTATCCATTAGTTTCCCATTTGATAATCTGATGGAGGTAATTCATTTAATAAGCTACCTTTAGGATATTCATATTCTTTACTCTTTTTGCCTAGGTAGCCGCTATGGTGTCTTTTAGAATATTCATTTTTACTAAATTTAATCTTTTTCATCAATTCAACAACCAAGATATCTCCAATCACTGTCATGAGTGTTGTTGATATAGTTGGTGTTAATCCTAATGGGCAAATTTCTTCAGCATCACCGGTGTGTAAAACTATATCGGATGCATTTGCTAATTGGCTTTCCTTTTTACCAGTTATACATATAATATTAATATGAGGGTACATGTTTTTAGATAGTTCTATTAATTCTAAAATTTCTCTAGTCTTACCAGAATTTGATAAAAGAATAAGAACATCATTCTCTTGAAGTATTCCTAAGTCTCCATGTTGTGCTTCACTAGGATGCAAATAAACAGAAGGAGTTCCAGTAGAACACAATGTTGTTGAAAGGTTTAAACCTATTTGGCCTGCTTTGCCCATACCTGATATGACAACTTTACCACAGCTTGAAATACCATGTACTTTATTTATAATTTTATTTACTGCTAATTCAAAAGAAAAATCAACAGGTATATTTCCTATTGCTTCTATTTCTTTTTGTATTAATTTTTTTATTGATTCTTCCATTTTATTATTCCTCATTCTTTTTATAAAACTTAGCAGGCGAACCATACCATATTTCACCAGAAGGTATATGAGATCTAACTTGTGAGCAGGCACCAACGATTACATTATCACCAATACTAAAACTTGGCATTAGTGTTACGTTAGCACCGATGAGTACATTATCACCGATTCCCTTAACTGATTTAAATCCTCCGTCTTTTAAATTAGGAGTATCGGTTAAAACAAAACCGTACTTAATTGTAGTATTATTTCCAATTGTGGCATTGGCAGATATAGTACACCGACTTCCCATTCCTGTATTGTCACCAATTATTACATTTTCTCGTATTTCACAGTAAGCTGTAAATTTACAATTCTTTCCAATTTTAGCGCCACTCCTAACAATACAGAATGGGCCAATTTTTGTATTTTCTCCAATTGTTACATTTGATTCAATGTAAGCAAGTGGGTGTATTTCTGCTGTCTTGTCTATCATATTCTTGTTTTTATTTTGTTTAAATTATTTATATTAAGGTAATTTTTTTGTTTAAATTATTTGAATCTTTTAATATATCACTAAATAATATAGCAGGTATTTTATATGGATTTTTAAAAACTTTTCTTTGGTCATTTCTTGTATAAGTATTTAAATCAAAAACATAATTATACTCTTTTCTATTCATGTTTAAAAAAGCTTTTACTTTATCAGATAATAGTAAATCAGTCTGGCCTATTAACTTTTCTTCATTTCTAATATGATTAATTATGTCTTCTTCGCTTTGATAAGGCAATGCAGAAGGTGTTCCACCATTCCATACAGTTTTTATTCCTCTTGCTCCTAAGTCTTGTACTGTGGAAGATAACCCATCAAATTGTGTTAATCTTACTCCTATAAAACATTTTTTATATACATCTTCTAGCTCTGATTTTAAATAAGCCTTGAACGGAGGGTGTGCCACTGTGTCTTGATATTGAGTACATATTATATTAAGATGAGGAAAATGATTTTCTACAATTCTTTTTATTACAGGGTATCCATAAATATTTTCCATAGGGCCTTGCCCATAAAAATATATTGAATTACCTTTCTTAATCGGTTTAATGTTATCTCTATCAGCTAAGCCAAATGGGAATTCAATATATGATAATTTTAATCTATCTAAGTAATTGCTTATTAGTGATGAAGTAGATATAAAATAAATATCTTTTCTTAATCTAACTTTATCTAAACACGACTCTAAATTTCTTGGATCATTATTTAATATAATTATAGCAGCCCCTTTATGATTATCAATTACCCATGCAATCTCCTTACAAGAGAAAAAGAATGCAGGAGCAGTATGATCACTATAAGAATTACATCTTTTAACTACAGGTGTTCCATTTTTAAAATGATGCCATTTAGATGTACTATGTAATTGATTTATTTTAATCATTAGGCAAACCTTTTAAATTATTTTCTCTTTCTTTTTTCCATTTAGCCGGAATACCTACATAAACACCTGTCTTTTCGGTGCTCTTGGTTAATATTGCACCTGAACCTAAAACTACATTACTTAATACTCTACATGCCGGTTGAACTGTACACCCTGAACCAAAGAAACAATTTTCACCAATTATGACAGCTCCACTTAATGTTACGTTGTTTGCAATATGTGTATTTTTACCAACATCGCAACCATGACCTATTGCAGTTCCTGGGGCAATCATTACACCTTTCCCAATTTTTGTCATTTCATTACAAGACCCTCTTACAATGGAAACATTAGAACATATATAGGAATCTTTGCCTATTTCAGTTCCACCAGTTAACGTAAGCATTACTTTTTTATTTCTTTTTTTATCCCATGTCCATAATAAACCTGTACTTCCAATAACCGAACCAGACTCTATTGTTACACCATCACCGATTATTGTATTATTTCTAATAATAACACCTGCTTGTATATTAACATCATTACCTATTTTACAATCTTTACCAATAGTAGCACCAGGATATTTTTTACTTAACTCTTCATCTATTATAAAAGTTTTGTTGTTGCCAAATAGATGAGAAACATAATAGAAAACTAATTTAGGATCTTTAACTTTTATATAAGATATTTCAGAATTACTCTCATCAAAATCAAAAGGACATAATAAAGTTATATCTTTTTTATCTTTTACTAAATGAGGAACATTAGCATCAAGATAACACAAATCATTATTTCTTACATAATAAATTAATGATATGTCATCAATACAATTACCAAGCTTGCCTGATAATTTGTAGTCATAACCTAAATCTTTTATATGCTGAATTACTTTATTCTTCATTCTATGATAATATTTGATTACATTTATCTTCAAAGCTTTTTGTTATTCTTCTACCTTCAAAATGATGATAAATTTTATTCTCATAAGTAGTACCTATCCCAAACATACTCCCATCAGCAAATTTCCATTTAGGAATTTCTACATGAGAAGGGTACATTAACTTAATAGGTAGATTTTTCTCTAAAGCTCTATGAGTAAATTCGCCACCAACATCCCACTGACTACTTCCTTGAAAACTAGGGTTTCCTAATTCTTCATAAGTTTTTCTAGAAAATGCAATGAATGCAGGACTTGCATAATCAGGGGCGTTTTGTATATGATTAGGATTTTGTGCTACTGAATAGAGCCCTATATTATCTAAAGCCCATTCTCTTGCATCTTTAATTACATTTCTATTTAAAGGAATGCAATCAATATCAAATACAATTGCATGATCCCAATTATTATTTTTTAAATACTCATCTACTGTATGTGCATGACCGCCCCATACTTTAGGTTTAATTTGAATAATCTTTTCTCCAAATTTTTCAAATACTTTTCTTTGTCCTTCTACTACTACATTAGGAATGACTTCATTATATACTGTTATTATCATAAGTTTTTATTTTTGTGTGTAACCAACTAGTGTTTATTTGTTTAAAATCTTTATTAAAATGTTCACCAACAGCAGTTTGTACACCTTGTGATGTTGTATAATCATGCCCTGCTATAATTCCACCAATTTTTACCTTAGGATACCATGCATTTATATCTTTTTTAATATCTTTATATTCATGACCAGCATCTAACCATACAAAATCTAAACTATTATTTTCATACCGAGATGCTGCTTCCCATGATAATGATATAATAGGATTTATTATATCTTTTACTGGTTCAATGTTTTTTATAAAAGTATCATATAAACTCTTCTTATCTGCATATATTTCCCCTGGGACTGTTCCCCAAAGATCAATACAATCAAATTTTATATTTTTCTTTGAATTAATTATCTCTACTGCTAAATATACCGAGCTCATCCCTTTCCATGACCCAACCTCAACAAAATGAGAATTATCATTTGCGTTAAGAACTATTTGAGAATATATCTCAGGATAGTTAAACCAGTTTTCACCGCATGTTTTGTAAAAATGTTCCATGTTTTTTATCTTTTACCTGTAGGTTTTATTTTATTATACCCACCCATTGGTGCAACATAATAAATTTCATTAGTTACTTTTGTTTTAGTTGTTTGTGCCAATGCTTTTTCTAAAAAATTCCAATCAGGATTCTTAGCTGAAACATCAAACATCCATTTATGTTTTAAATATAATGAAGTCTTTATGGCAAAATTACAACCTACATTTCCACTATATAACCTGCTATCTTCAGTTCTTGGTATTACTTTAGGTGGATAAAATGGATTAGATGCATCTTGTGACATTCTTAATACAACTATATCAAAATGATTATCTAATTGTTTGCTAAAACCTTTATTAAGGTAATCATCATCATCCAAAAAAATTATCCAATCACTATCAATTCTAATTTTATTTAATCCATCATTTCTATTTCCAACACCTCGCCCATCTTTAATTTCTCCACATATTAAAATGTTATGGTCAGTGGCTTCTTGTTTAATTGAAGCCACTGCACGATCTAATGTGTCACGATATAATGTAGGTATAATATAATCTATTTTCATAACTGTTATTTAACATTATCATTTTTCATCCAATCGGAATAATCTCTGTATTGGTCCTGTATATCACTATGACTTCCTCTTTGCCATGCAATAGGTGGATGGAATGCATAAGCATTACATTTTGGTTGAATGTAAGCGCCTAAGTAACCGTCTATTGCAGTATGAAACCACGGTTCTTCTTTAAAAACAATATCTAAAGCCATATCCACAATATTAGTATTTATAGCATAACAAGTTGTAGTAATCATCCTTGCACATTTAACAACATTCTCTGTAATTTTTTTAGGAATAAATCTACCACCTCTTGTTTCATGTACACCGCCAAAATATAAAAGATCCCAATCATTTGGTACTTCTTTCATTTTTTCATGAATTACTGTAGTAATGTTATCAATAAAATCACAGTCGTCTTCGATTATTAATACATTTTTCCAGCCTTTCTCTTTTGCTAATTTCCAAATATCAGTATGGCTTGCTATACAGCCCGCAACGCCACCAAACGATTCTGGTTTAATATAATTAATATCACTAGGATCTTTACCCGCTATCCTATCTTTAACATGAACCCACTTCCTAGGATTACCGTAAACAGCCGAGAATCTTTCTACTTCTATACCAGCCTTTTTAAACTGTTCTAATGATTCAGTCCACCTATCGGTTCTCTTATCTAAATTAATGCAAATTATTTTATCAAAATAATCATTTATTTTATTTGGTTTCATATTAATTAATTTTAGTTTCTATTTACGTCTTTCCTAAATCTTCTACTGGCCTGAAAGTGTTCAATCACAGGTACTATATTAGGATACATTCCTCTCATACTATCAAATATCATTGTATATTCTGGTGGAAGATTCTTATAAGTAAAGTTTGGATCTTCTTCTTTCATTTTTGTAATAACACTATCTAAATTCCATTGTTCCATTCTGCTTGAATGATTTCCTTCTGTTACATTTATATCTCGCCAAAGCTCACATATTCTTTTTGTTCTTTTGTTATTCTCCATGTAAATAGTTCCACTTAAGCATTCATTTTTTCTCCACCTAAAATCCTGCCAACGCACCGCGATGTCACAATGATAATTTCTAAAAAGATCAGGTGTACTATGCATAACAGCATCAACATCTACATATAACAGCCTCATCCTTGGATGCTTTATTAACATATCTAACATAAAGCTTGCTTTAAATCTAGTATTTGCTTGCCAATTTCCTAATGTCTTAACTCCACTTATATCATGATTAAGTCCTAATTTATTTAAAGATCTTAATAAAATTTTAGCTTCTTCTTCATACGGAGTATTTACAGTATAGTAACCTACTATCATTAAATCATTCAATGTATTTTTTATCTTTATTGGGCTTGCTGTAATTGCACCTTGCTCTTTTAATACATCATTAAATGATTCTGTTTTTATATGATTAGATTTAGATAAAATACTATCAGGAGATAGATTAATTATTTCCTGTGACCCTTCATATTTAGCTAAACTTGTTAAAAGAATATCTGCATAATTATCTACCCTTTTCTTAAATGAATCTTGATCTACTTGCCTATATGATTGATGAAAATGAGTTAAACCATCTTTATTTAAATCAAAGCCTAATAGGTATATTTTTTTATAACCTAGCAATAGCGCTAACTGAATTCCACAATGACCGCTATTTTCTCCATGTGAAAAATCTACTAATGAAGAACTAAACCCTATTTTATTATAAGATTCAATAATACCATCATAATGATAAAGATCTTCATATTTAAAATTTCTTCTTGTATCTACAACATATCCATTTTTATATTCCATATAAGAATGAGACATATTAGCTATAAAATAACTTTTATTAACTTTTTGATTAATTTTTTCTATAGGTAAGGATGCTTTTATGAAATAAGAATAATCAGTAGTAACAAAATATGTAGGATTAGGAATATATTCTACAGATTTATTAATAGCAATAGTATCAAAACCATTTAATAATGAAAAATCAAAACCATTTAAAGAAGGCCCTCCACCTACCACAAAACATATATTATTTTTTGTTTTCGGTAAATCATTTTCAATAAACTTAATAGGTGGTGCAACAGGTTGCGTTAATTCGGTTCGACTTACTTTATTAACAAAAGATCTTTTTTGTATATTTTTCTTTACTCGGTGTATCTTATTAACACCATCAGGCCTTAATGTAACTTTAGGAAATTGTTTTGGTTTTTCACCATAAGATTCTGGACTCTGAGTTATCTTTTTAATTCTCCTACGACTCATTTCTTTCTTAATTTTTTTATAGAGATATTTGATTGGCTACTGTTTGTTGTATTATTTATCCGTTCATTATTAGGTCCACTTATTGTATGAATCAAACTTTTTTCTGGATCTTTTGATCTTTCAAAAAACTTTAATTCTTTTATTCCATGATGATCTGCAACATAACAATGCCCTAATTGATTCCTTCGTTTTGACGAACTTTCAAAAAAATCAAATCCTATTAGATCTAATCTTTTAAAATCTATAAATCTATTAAAAAAATTATAAGTACTAATTCCAGTTGAAGGTTTAAAACCACCTAATTCATTTTTTAGAGTATTATAAGTTTCTGTTTGAACATCATAAACATTAGAATAATCTAATGCTTCACTATAAATAATAGGACTTAAGATATAAGTTACAGTATTACTTTGAATAACATTAGCAGAAAATGAAGCTGACTTTAGACCTAACGATAAAATGTGAGTTTTGTTTCCTATTTTATCAGAGTAAAGATTTTGCCTATGTAAGTAACCTCTGTTAATTCTAACCACAATATCATAGTTATCAATTAATTTACCATAATTATTATTTAATATCCTAGAAGAATTACCTACAATAATAATTTCTTTACCTGCACAATAATCCTGTAATTCCTTGAGTGATACCATCTTAATCCAATTTAGATTATATATTAACTAAAAAGGGACCCATTTCTGGATCCCTCTTTCAGAATTGTAAGTAAGTTTTAATTCTCGACCTTAGTCATTACTGGCTCTGCTGGGATTTCTTCATTTACAATTGGATCCGCTTCAGTTCCTTCAGCTCCTGGAGCCGTAGGTGGAACGAATACCTTAATTGCTCTTGAAATTAATTCAGCATCCTCGAGAGTATAAGCACCTTTACCTTGTGCTATTCTTACAGCTTGAATTAAAACATTTAATGCTTGCTGACCATTAAGTTCTCCTGTTGGATTTACTTGTTCTGGATTTTCTTGAGTGTTTTCTTCTTTGTTCATGTTAACGTTAATTTTTAAATATATTTAATATTTATATACTTAACTCTACAGTTTGTTTACTTTATATCAATAAAATTTTCAGTATCTTCTTTAATGGATAATGTTAGAGTTAAGACACCGTTTTCAACTTTTGCTTTGATCTTTTTAGTATTTACATCTTGTGGTAAAGTAAATCTTTTATCAAAGGATCCTAACCAAACATTGTCTTCATTAGTAGAAGCAATACTTAATTCACCCTTAATCATTTTTACCTTTAAATCTTCTTTGGTTAATCCTGGAATAGCAATTTCTAAAATCCATTGTTTATCTTCTTTTATACAATGCCATCCTTTTGATGGTTTTGTAAAGAAAGTTTCAAATTCATCCCAGAAAGGATCTTTTAGTAATGTATCAATATTATCGTTGATTCTTCTTGCTTGTGTTACTGGCTTAAAGCCATTTAAAAATGTGTACATATTATATAGTTTTTTATTAAAATAAGAATTCGTTTCCCTATTTAATATACTATACTGAAAAAACCGTGCAATAGTGAAATTCTTGTCACATTGTCCGATATTTTATTTTCTTTATGTCAAGATGTCAAATTTATACCCAAATGTATCAAAATCTTTTTCATATATCTTTTTTACAATTTCTATTTGCTCGTTATTAAAATAAGTAGAATAATGATTATGTTCTGTAGAATTTTCATGAAGGAGTTCTACTGGTTCCAAATTATATTTCAAAATAAATTTATTAAAGTCTTCTTTTAGATTTTCAAATCTAAGAATTTCTTTTATAATTATTTTTCCGTTAAATGTAAGATGATAGTATTGAGGTAAGAAAAACATCCACTCTATATTAATTTCATTTGATGGTGATTTAAATTTTTGTATTTGAGATGTTGTTGAAGATTTATTTAAATTAAGTAAATCATTTAAATGTTTACTATCTTTTCCTAAATGATGTTCAAACCAAACATTAAAAGATTTATTTCTGTTTTCTTCAGGGGCGAGTTTCTTTAAATATGAATACGTAGATACTAATCTATCATAAGGATTTCTAACTACACTTAATGAAGTTTGTATTTTATCAAAATTAGAAATAATATTACCAAAGGGTGTAGCGTATGTTCCACCACGTTGCAGTCCTTCTACAGGAAAATATAAGTGTTTACCATCAGTTTGGGTATCCCATATATACTGAGCAGTTATGTGGCCACCTCTCCAAGAACTTGTAATGCTTCTTCTAATAGACGTGCCTCCAGTTTTTGTTATGTGAATAAAAATAAAATCACAAAGATTCATCTGTTTTTATTTAAAAGATTTCTTTTTGCCTCCGTGATATTCATATGCATGACCTTCTGTAATTAGAGTTTGGTTTATATCCCATTGCTTTCCTTCTGCATCCATAATATATATTTGACCTAATACTCTACCATATTTACCTACACCCTGAGACTTAATTCTAAAAAATCCTGGTTTACTACTGACTTCATTTAATAAGACCTTTAATCTCTCTTTAGCTGCCAATCCTTTTTTCTTTTCATCTAAATCCCTGGTTCTACTTTCCCATGCGTCCATCCCTACAAATCTTATTCTCTTTTTAATCCAAATATCAAAACCTACATCAATAAGAGCATCAATAGTATCACCATCAACAACCCTATCTAATTTTCCTCGGTAAATATACTTGTCCATAATTTATTTGTTTTATTTAGCGACCTCCAGTAACAAGTGTGTTAAAAGTAATGTGGCAAACAATAAAGCTATAATTTTCTTTTTCATAATTTTCGTTTTTTATTCTTATAAAGATACTAACATATCCATTAATTCGGGCTGAGGGAACATATCTACTTTATCTTTACGAACATTAGTATGAGTCCACACACCTTTTAATTTGCCGGCTTTAACATCTGGAATATATTCAAATGCATCAGCACCGATTGACTTTATTAAAGTTGGTAAACCTTCACAAATATCGATACCATCTCTTTCACCTATCCACAAGATCCAGTCTCTTAATACTTCTATTTGTTTATTAGAATACCTTTGCCATGTTTTATATCCTCTAAAAGGTTTATCTAATGTAACTATCTGAGATTCAGCAGCTCTTGTCCCTACATACGTTTTACCATCTTTAATCCATCCAAAATTATTTACTTCAATTCCTACAGAATGTTGATGCATATGACTTCCCCCAGTTCCTAAGTGCCAACCCCAACCGCCTTCAGGTGTACATTGAACTAAGACACCATCATACTTATCATCATTACCTTTTATTGATTGACCACCTAATACAAATTCGGTAGCAATCTTTCCTCGTGTATCTCTACTCCAATTATCAACGGTATTAAAAGGATTATGCCATCCTGCGGTATGGTGTAAAAATACATATTCAGGTTTACTACCTGTCATATACTCACCCTTAGGCAACATATGACGGTTGATTAGTAATCCATTTTCTGTTATGTACGTGGTTTCTTCAGCATCAGTAGTAGCCAAACCCATAGCATCCCAAGTGGCAGGGCCAACAATACCATCAGCAATAAGTTTGTTATTGGCTTGCCATGTTTTAACTGCGCTTTCAGTCCCCCTACCAAAGTGTCCATCTGTAGATATACATAAGAATTCTTGTAGCTCTTTAACTTCTTTTCCTTTTGATCCATATTTTAATATCATTACGTTAATTATTTTATCATTTCTTTCAATTGGGCTAAAGTTTGCATACCAATTTTCTTTTCTTTTAGTTTTCCATCTTCAACTACAATAAAGCATGGAATACTACGTATCCCATACTTTGCTGCAATCTCATTTTCAGTATCTACATTAACCATTACTAAAGGGACCTTAGAAGATTCTTCAAATTGTTTTAATATTGGTTTCATTGCTTTACATGGAGCACACCAATCGGCATGAAAATCTACTAATACTTTTCCTTTTTCTGGTATCATAATGTTATTATTTAATGTATTTATTTTTTCTTTCCTAATCTTTTATAGTTTTCCTCCTCATAAATTTCTAATAAATCATCTACAATAGGATCCCTGTGATTTTGAAAAAGAGTAATAGAAGATAGTTTTTTAATTTTAGACGCTTGATTATATAAAAATCTAAAACCTGATTCTCCTCTACCCTTTAAGTCTACTTGCCCATCATCACCGCAAATAATCATCTTAGATCTTAAACCAACTCTGGTTACAATCATTTCCATTTGATCATTGGTTACATTTTGTGCTTCATCAACAATGACACAGCTATCAACAAATGTTCTTCCTCTCATAAATGAAACTGGTACAATTTCTATTTGTCCACTTTCAATAAAAGGTTGAACTCTGTCTTTTCCATATAAGCTATACATGTTTTGGTAAATTGGTTGCACCCAAGGATCCATTTTAGCATGTAAATCTCCGGGTAAAAATCCTATCTCTTCTTTAGAAACGGTAGGCCTGGTTATTATAACCTTTTCATAATGTCTTCTAAATAATCCATCTAAAGCAACTTGGCATGCTAATAATGTTTTACCACTACCTGCTTTACCAGCTAATAAAGTTATTGTATTTAATAATATAACTTCTTTAGCTAATTTTTGTTCTTCATTAAGTTTTAATTTAAATGTAATTGGATTTTTGACTTTTCTCTTTTCACGAAAGACTTCGTCATCATAAGTACGTGTGGGCATATTGAATTTTTATTTTTAAAATCCTCCAAAATATAAAAGTTTAATCTCAAAGGATTATGGTTTTACTTCATTCCTAATAAATGGCCTAGAAGTCAATGGTGCCTTCTTAGGTATGTTAGGTTGAGTTTCTGGTGTTGGTATCACTATAGGATCACCAACTGGTGTAATATGCTCCGTTGAAATTGGCTTTTCTACAACATCAACAACCACGTTTTCGGGTTTTACCGTCTCAGGCGCTATGTGTACTTCTCCAATTTCTGCTGGAATTTTTGCCTTATCGGCATCGCGAGAATATAAATCTTCTTCCACGGCCTCTTCGCTAGCCTCTGGGATTATTTCTTTTTCTATAACAGGTTCTGCTGATCCAGCTACAGGAGTTTCAATTTCAGAAGTATCAATATCAAATGCACCTTTCCATGCTTTAGCTTCTTCAGGGATTGATTCTTCTATATTATTTTTTTCTTCAGGTCTAATATAATCAACTAATGATTTAATAAAACCTAATGCAACTAATGGAAGTATAGCTCCACTAACAATTGATAATACTCTTTTTTGATAGATAGGTTCAGCTTCCGCTAATCCAAATAACTCTATCCATCCCATGTAATTTTCTAAATTTATAAATGCATGAAATGAATTAGCCATCATTTGAAATGATGTTAATAATAAGAATAAACCCCATACCATTGTTTTATTAGTTTTATCTAATATTACAATTGCAGCAAGAGATGCAGCTGCACCTAACTCAAAGCCAATAGCTAAAGCCCAATTCATTAAACCACTGTGTGATAAATCAAAAAAGGCAACTGAATTTATCATTGATATTGTAGCTACTAGAAAGTATAAACTAACAAAAATACCAATTATAAAATAATGTACTAATTTATTTTTGTCCATATAAAATATTTTTTAATCACAACCGTCATCACAACCATTTTCATAAATCCTAGATGGAATAATCTTAGCTACTTGTAAACACGGTATACCTGAAGTTTCAGCTGTACCGGCAGTTGTTAGGTCTGTTAATAAGATTTCTGCAAAGATTGCACTTGGGCTAGTTTTAGTACAAGCAGGATCTAAACAAATTCTTATTTTTCCTTTATTGTGAATTACACCCTTTGCATCAGTATATTGTAAAATAGTCATTAATAAACCTTTACATCCTGTAGGGATAGATGGCCACCAGAAATTTGCTATTGTACAATCAAATTCATTATATAACATTATTTGGATTTCTGTAAACTTTGATAAGTCTAAAGGTTTTCCATCCTTTCCAAAAAATTGTAAATCTATGCACCCATTAGTTCCTTGCATTATTATAATAACACAATCAACTTGAGCAATAATTCTACCACATAATGTTAATGCACATTTAGGATCACCGCTTATTGGTGTAGGTACTCCTGGTATGATCGGTGTATTAGCCACATTTAATCTTCTTTTTCTTCTAAGGCATTAATAGAAATTCTTTCTTTATCTGAAATTTCTTCAATTCTTAGAGTTTTCCAAGCAGGAACAGTTTTGATAAGATATATCATTTCCTCCTTATTTACTAGTTGAGATGATAAAGTATCAATCTCACTATTTAGTATTCTTTGTTCTTTTTTAATTAATTCTACTTCAGAATCAACACTACATGATTTAAAATAAGTTAATAGTAATAATGCTATTATTATTTTAACTCCATGTTTTGAAAGAAAAATGTTAAATTTGTTCATTGTTTTATTTTTTAAATTCTTGTTTTGGTTTTGATTTTTGTTCAGTTCCTTTTGGAGCTCTATGATAGTTTTGAGTTGACCAGGGGTCCTCCTCTTCACATTTACAAGACTCGATATGCTCTCCACACCTGGGGCAGTCTTCGGCAACCTGCTCAAGTTCATCATTTATTTCTTTTTCTAATTCCTTGTTAACCCCAGAATGGTTCCCATCTTTATGATCCTTTTCAGCTTTGTCTCCTGCTGCTTTGTATTTTTTATCTCTAACTTCTAAAAGGAATTCATTGTATTTTTTAATAAACATTGAATTTGATTTTTTTTATATATTCAAATCAAGCGGAAACTTATTATGAAATTCTTTTACTAGATTTAAAAACATTTTACCATATTTAATTATATCATCAAATGTCATTTCAAATACTTGTGGAAAACCATCAGCTTCATTACTTATCCATATTTCACCACCTTTAGGTTTTCTTTTATTCATTTCCCAATATGCTAAAGAATAAGCGGCAATTTGCATTTTATAATTTTCTATCCAATCTTCTCTTTTAGGTTTTTTAGATGATTTAAAATCTAAGATCACTAGATGCCCTTTTTCATTTTCGTATATAATATCTACCCTACCAGCATACCCTCCCATTAGAGGTGAGAATAGGGTATCTTCTATAGACACTACATTGGCAATACGATCAAAACATTTACCATTATAAAAATTAAAGAAAAGTTTTCTTCCTATATTAGTTTCTTCTTCAGTAAATCCGTTTTCTTCAACAAAGGGCCCTATTAAGGTTTGAGCATCTATTAACCTTTCTCTGGTTGTTTCTTTTTTAGAGCCTAAAAAGTATTCACAGAATTGATGCATTACAGTTCCACGATTTGCAGAAAACTTAGAGATGGCATCAGCTTTTTCTTCACCTACCCTTTTTCTCCATTTATCAATTCCTGATTTATCAGTCATTGCCCCAAGAATAGTTGTTACTGATGGGTACTTTTTTCCTTCTCCTATATTATAGTATCTTTTACCATTTATAGTTTCGGTTGTTGTTAATGATTCTGCTGTTGCCATTATATAGATCTGTTTCTTCGTTTACTATCCCAATATACCTTTTTAGATTTTCCTAATACTCTGTACTTAGAAACTGTTTTATTAAATTGATTCCTAGTTTCATTTGTATGGGGGTGTCCATTTTGTTGTTCTAAATTACTCATCAATAAGTTGTTTATTTTTATATGGAAATAATTAAGAAAGTTTAAGACAAAAAAACCGATTACATTACATAATCGGTTCTTTCTTTAATTAGTTAAGTATTATTTTTTATCAAATACTGACCATAGGATTAGTAAAGCAACTAAGCCGATGAAACCACCGTCTCCTAATACTTTTACTATCTCCATAACATTTGCTACAACAGATGTTCCAAATACACCTACACCGAAAATAACTTCAGCTAAGATACTTAAAGAAACAAATGATAACAATATCATTGTAAGACCTCCTAGGAAGTCACCGATTTTTGAAAATATATCTTTCATAATTTTTGTTTTTTAAATTAAAGGAAACCGAATCTTACGACTCAGTTTCCTTATACTTTTGTTTTATGCTATTAAAATTTCAATCCGAATCCTAACATCATGTTTGTTGTCTTTTCACCCGTGTGATAAACAACTTTTGGCTCTACAAAAACACTTTTGTGTATAGTAAACATTTTACCTAAACCTAATGAAAGGTTATCAGTTTCCATGTCGCCCATTGCAGCATACAAGAAAAAGTCTTGTCCAACTGCATTTAAAAAGTATCTAGCATGTATATCCATTGATAAGTCTTCAGACGAATCAGCTTGTGCTAAAGATAAACCAACCATTAACTTATCGGATACTCCGTAACCTAAAGTTGGTGAAACTGACCAATCAGTCCATGCAACATCTGCGATGTTACCTGTACCTACGTACCAATCTCCTTTTGCATTTTGCGCAGAAGTTGAAATTACTATTCCAACTACTAACATCAAACTTAAAATTAATTTTTTCATTTTTAAAATTTTTTTTGTTTAATTAATAATCGAGGAACTATTCCTCTAACATAGAAAACTTTTTCCTATGTATTCTGTGAGCCTTTTGGCTTTAAAAAATCCTGCCCTTCTTCTTTTGTCGCGTAACCTAACTCCCTCTTGCATTCTGAGCAATATCTTTTAATTGATCTTCCTTCATCAAAATTAATTGTCCAATCTTTATGTAAACAACTATCCTGAATATTTTCTTTTTCTTTTTCTAATTCTTTTAGTTTATTTTCAATTTTATTGATGTCCGTTAAAACACTATTTCTATTATCTTGTTCCATAAATCAGATATTTTTCCACCTTGTGATGTAAACAGTACATAAGCTAATCTTATTAAAAGTATTAAACCTAATGTCTTCATCATTGACTTTACAAATGGCCATAATTTAAAAAATTCTCTATCAGCAGATAATACTAATAAGAATGAATTAGTATCAGGTATTGGATTAAATTCAGGTGAAACTGTATCAGCAATTCCTAAGTCTAATAAAAACTTATCATGCTCCCTAAGCTGCATTAACACGTAACCTTCTTGTGAGATAGGTGCTGACACTACTTCTTCTGGCAAATTAATAACTGTATAGATTCTACCTACCCAATCAACTCTAAAACCGTTCTCTTTTAGCTTTGCTTCTGATTTCTTGGCAATGTTTCTAATCTTATACCAAGTTGCTATTTCATTTAATAAATTTGTTATGTACATAGTTTTATCTGTTTTTTTATGTATTTATGCCTCGGAGAAGACTTTCATACTTTCTAGTTGTTTTCTGACTATTTTTCTTCCACGAAATATGCGGTTTTTCACAGTTTGTAAGTTAATGCCCTTTTCACGGCTTTTCATAATATCTAAAATATCAGAATATGATTTTTTATTTAGGAATCTTTCTTCCATAAATCTCTTATACATTGGAGGTAAAGCTTTAATTGCTTCTGTGGTTAATCTCACCTTTTCAGTTAAAAGATATTCAGCTTCCCAGTGATCTGCTTCTGTTGGTGGCATTGAATTATCTGTGTCAATATCCGGTAACATAAATGTTGGAGGATCGATTCCTTTGTCAGTAAATGCATTCATACTTACCTTTCTGTTTCTATATCTTATCCAACCTATGCATTCATTATAAGCTATACGATATGCCCATGTTGTAATTTGATAATCTTCATTGTATTGATCAATCTTTAGATACACGGTTGTTAAAGTTGTTGAAACAATATCATCAGCAACGTGTGGATCTTTTACAATATTGTTTGTATACGACCATAAACCCGGTCTCATCTTAGCATATAATTCATTATATACTTTTTCGTTTCTTGTCTTTTTAAATTCTATTGCAAGTTCTTTGTATGTCTTCTTTGTTCTTTTAGCCATTTATGAAGTCTTTTAAGGTTAGATAATTTATAGGTGTGAATCCCCAAAAATCGGAACAGACGTTAAATCTGTTTTCAATTTTTAGATCTGTTTTATGAGAAAATACTGTATGACCATGCATATGAATAGTACCTGAATCTTTACCATTCCAGACAGATAATGGATAATGACAAATAACAGTATCAAAATCTATTAGATCCATTATAACATCATTTAAAAATTCAGCTTTAGGGAATTCTTCAATAACCTCTTCTAATGCTTTATCAGAATTTCCTCTTAAGAAATAAATTCTACCATTTAATTTCTTTAGTGCTTTTCTAGCGGTTGTAGGATCCCATGCAAAATTTCCTAAATGAAATACTACATCATTCTTTTTTACTTTTTTATTCCAATTTTTAATTAATGTAGCATTCATTTCATCTACATTATTAAAAGGCCTGTTAGCAATCTGAAGTATTTGTGGTCTACCGAACCAGGTATCAGAAGTAATATGGAAATCTTTAGGTATTTTTTTAGTCATATAATTGATTTACAGTATATTGTTTCATAATATACAGTTTAAATATAAACAATTTAATTGGGAACTGAAAAGTTTTTAGGAACTTTTTTACTATTTAATTGAAAATCTTTTACCACCATCTTTCTTGAGGGTCTTTTCAATCATAGTTTTTGCGAATTCATTTAGTTTAGTTAAACTTTCTTTATCTAAAGGTTTCTTATAAAAATCTTCATAGATATGTTTATAAGCCTCAACAGTGGAATCAAAAGGTACCCCAGGCTGAGCATTTGATTCGATAATATATACTTTTCCATTTTTGCCTTTCATTACATCAAAACACATATAAGGCAAATCTTCATAGATCTTACAAAATCTTTCTAAGACTTTTCTATAATCTTCAGGTAAATCACTTAAGCTCCTTTTTGCATAACCAAATTCCATTTCACTTTTAGCACTACCTTTACCAGTTTTAGCTTTTTCATTTAATGGAGTTCGTTCCATCCAAAAGATAGGCTTACCTTTAAAGTTTATAAATCTATGTTCTTCTTCTTTATCAATGTATTCTGAAAATGTATCAAAGATCTTTTCATCTACATCTTCCATTAAATCTGGTTTATTAATAATTTGAATACCCTTACCACTATGACCTTCTGCAGGTTTTGCAATAATAGGAAATTCTAATTGCTCTAATGCATCATTCTTAGAATATACTGTCTTAGGTATATTTTCATCTTCTCCAACCAGTTTATGGAATTCTTCCTTAGATCCAGATTTTGATATGTGGTCTGGGTGATTATAAACATTTTCTTTTTTAATCTTACCAGCCTTTATTAGTTTATTAACTGTATCTGAATGATAGGTTAAAACTGGATAGTCTGGATTAATATCAATGTCATTCATATTGTTTTCATGAACTTGTGTAAAAAACTTATCCCCAGCAAAACCTTTATAAGTCCACCATCTTTGTCCACTATCTTCTCTTAATGCTAAATAAACTTTACCTAGACCATTTTCACTATCCTTTGATTCACTGATACCAAAATGAGATGATTGAGTTCCACCAATAGGTTCTACCTGATCATCAGCCCATTCTTTAAATTCTTTTTCATTTCTAAATATAAACTTATCAGCGGATAACTTAGTATTAGTTAGAGTAATCTTACTTCCTTTTTTAGTAAGCTTATATTCTTTACCACCAACAGTAATATCGATAGGTTTCTTTACCTCTACAACATATTCTTTTAATAAATCTTCTCTACCTAATTGTTTATATACTTCTTTTCTGGTTTTCTCCATCTTTTCAGCATACTTAGGGTCACTCTTTCTGTTAAAAACTATTTGCTGAGTTAAAGAACCACTAATTTTTTTAACATCTTTCTTTCTAGTTTTAATTAACCATGCGGCTAAATCTTTTATAGAAAGATCTTTAAATCTACCTTCAGCATCAGGTGCATCAGAATGATGGAAGTCTGGTGCTCCTTTAGATTTCTTTTCATTTAAGAATTGTTCAAAAAGTTTTAGATATTTCAACACTTTGATTTATTTTATTATATATCTCCACCGTTACTATGAAATGCTAACCATTCAAATAACTTATCATTAAGCCATTCACCGTCCCAGCCCTGTACTATATCTGATTCTAACTCATTCATAGTATCAGTAGGATGACCTTTAGTTGTAATAAGATTTCTTTGTAAAGGCGGATATGACATTTCACTAAATGGTTTATTTAGCATCCTCTTAACTAAATCAAAATGTCTTTCATAAATATGAAGTGAATGGACAATATGAGTATATGTACCCATTTTAAGTCCAGGGTAATATCTTTCTAAATGTTTTAGCATTTGTTGCTGTAATAAACAAAAGAATGCAATATCAGTTGCAGTACCTAGAATAAGATCATTTGATCTCATATCAACAGTAAAGTTTAATCTATTATCTCTGATTTGAAATATACCATTAAGAGTACATACAAAATCTTTATTACCTTGCCATTGGTGAGACGGTTTATTAAAATGTAAAATAGCTTGCCTAGAATCTTTATCTTCTATTAATGAATCTAATGCCCACTGCCATTGATTTCTACCATCAGAAAGAGGTTCTTTAAATATAAGATTACCATAAGCAGAATTAACAGTACCATCACCATTATCTAATTGTTTCCAAAACTTTGAGAACTTATCAATAAATTTAATATCTTTTCTACCTGTAAAATACCAAACGGTTTCACCAGCAATATATTTAAATTGACTACTTCTTTCTTCATTTTCATAAAGTGGAAAGTAAGGATCATCTATAACTAATGCTGCATTACATATTTCTTTAATTTCCATACCTCTTGGTTTAGAAGTATAATCAGGATTCTCTAAAGTATCTCTTAATGCTTTTTCATAAACATCTGCAAATGTATCTCCTCTATATGTTCTCATTATTTTTATTCTTTCGTTCCACTACTCTTTTATATGCTTCTTCTAATATATCAGCAGTTTCTTTATACTTATATTTTTCAGGATTATCTTCTTTTAACTTTCTTGACTCTTTAAATACATCATCTCTAATGCCTTGCTCATGAGCTTTATAAAGTATGTCTTCTACATTACTCATTATTAAACATATTTAATTGTTTAGATTCACCTGTTATTGTATTCTCACGTCTTAAAAAATCTGTAATAATACGAGATACTTCTATTGCACTCATTGTACCTACATCAATATGTAATTTATTTTTAATAGTACTTAACCTATGAGCTCTTCTAAAACCATCTACTTCAGCTTTTACTTCTTCTTCATTGTTATAAAAAGATTTGCCGTCATCTCGCTTTAAAATATTATGCGGAGTATTTGTTAATGTAATTAAATATAAATCTTCTCTTAATGCTTTAGTAAATTTCTTTTCAATATCAAAAACATAATCGCCTGAATAACCTCTATAAAGTGGAGAATAAACAGTTTCACCTAAATGAGATCTATTAAAAATAAGATTAATATTAGTATCACCTTTTTGATAAGCTAATTTAGATTTCATCATTAATAAAAACATACTCTCATAAAGTTCTTTAGAATAAGTAGCATGCTTTTCTTTATCATCTTTAAACGGTAATGCCGAATAATGTAATTTATGAAAAACATATTCACTCATGTTTTTAATAATTAAATCTTGCTGTGTATCTTTACCTACATTATCAGTACCTTCTATAATAATGAATTTACTCATGTTTTATTTTTATATGATTAAAAGTTAGAATTGTTTATGAGAATATCATAATCTTTAAAATCTGCAAAATCAATTTCATCTGCATCTATTCTCCTTTGTATTTTATCATTAAGATCACCTCTTTCTTTTAATCTTTTTGTTCTAACTTCTAAAGGTATATCTAAATAAATGATTGTACAATCTTTTCTATCAATAGGATTTATTGCTTCTACTCCCTTAGGTGTCATTACAAATAAATTACAGTTCTTTTTAAATTGATCATGGCTTGTTCCATAGAACCAACCGTTAAATTCTACATACTCATACCAGTAATTATTATCTGCAAAATTCTTAAAGTCCTTTTCTGATATAAAATAATAATCCTGGCCATCAATTTCACCTTCTCTTGGTGGCCTTGTAGTATAAGATGTACCGTATGTAAATCCTCTACCTTCTAAAACCTTTCTCATGTGATCTTTTCCAGCAGCAGCCTTTCCTATTAATATAACTTTATTCATTCTCCGTTGACGGTTCAGCAGATTCAAAAGTTCTTTTTAGAGTTTCAAGTACATCATCTGCTTCAGCTAATGATCTTGCTATAGTTTCCATTTCTTCTATATGCTGAGGGTGTTCACCTATTCCTACAGGATTAGTTAGGTAGATTGTTAGTGTTGCTAAAGCTTTTTGCCTTTGTGCTTCAAATTGAGCCTTAAGAGCTTCGTAAATTACATTTTTATTCATAGTTTTATTTTTAGTCAATTAATAGTTGTATATGTTCAAAATTATTTTTAATCTTTTCATTAAAGAATTTACCAGTAGATTCTGCTTTACATAAGTTATCATATAAATCAGGTTCTACATTTGCATATTCATATAAGGCACCGCCTGTAAACTCAACCTTAAGAGTTTTGGTACCAAAGTTGTAAACATACTTGTTAATCATTGATGAATCCACTGTTGATGATTGTTCTTTTATCATAATATTATTTATTTTTATATGCTGTTTTTAAAAAAAGTTTACTTAATTGTTGCCTTTAATTTTTTAAGATCCGTTAAATACATTTCTTTAGGATCTGTTACTCTTAGTGTCTTAAGGGCAATAATACACCCATCTTTTTCTTGTAATAGTTTTTCATATCTTTCCTTTGTTAAAGAATGAATAGCCATTGATAAAAGATAATCATATGATCCATGTACTGTATCATAATCAGCAGTTTCTAAATAAAGTATAATTGTTTTCTTAGGTACATTATTAATTTTTAATTTACCATCAATAATATCTTTAATAAATCTTGCTTTATTTGTTACTAATGATAATTGCTTTTCTGTTTTATCTATTAAATAATCTTTTCTTGTTTGATACCAACCTAACCTAACACTAACAAAATGCTTTACTATTTCTTCAGCTTTATTAAATATTTTAAGTTCACCGTTTTCATCTATTGTCGTAAGATTTTCTGTTTCTTGTGTATTTAACCTTAATACTCTTTCTAATTTATCCTTAGATACCAAATCTTTTAAAATAGATCTTCTAAATTTTAAAACATATTCTATTGTTTCAGATGAATTATCATCATAAGAAGTAATGATTCCTTTTTCTTGTAAAAGATTTAATATTTCTTCATATCTTTCATAAGTATAATTTGGAGGTATTGCAGTAATCTTAACTGTATTAGTATTAATAACCTGGTAAGAACCGCTAATCTTCCATGTTTTAGGATTTTCTAAATCTCTAGTAAATGTACCTTTAAATTCCTCAACCCAAGGAGTTAAGGTTTTCATTCTTTTTCCGTTTACTTCAGAAATACATGCATCTACTACATCTTTAGGATTTCTATTTAATATATTAGTAGCAAAACCTACAGCAATACCTGATGTACCATTTAATATAACAGTTGGAACTATAGGTAAGAAATATTCTGGTTCTATTTTTTCGCCTTCTTCTATTTTATTATCAAGTAATTCAAAATCTTGATAAAGTAATCTGAAATTAGGATGTAGCTTAGCACTAATGTAACGAGGTGCACCAGCAGATGGAGATCTTAATGATCCAAATTGACCAATACCCTCTAATAACGGTAATGAATTTTTAAACTTTTGAGCCATACCACCCATTGATGATTCCAATGAAGTATTACCATGATGATAAAACGCCTCAGCTGCAACCCTACCTGCAAGCTGAAATAATTTCATTGGCTTTTCATTACCAGTTTTCCATATTTTATTTGCAATATAAACAACCTTTCTCTGTGTAGGTTTAAGACCATCTATACAACTTGGTATAGCTCTATTCTCTACTACATATTTAGCATACTCTAAATATTCTTTATCAAAAAAATTACTTACTGTTCTTTTTGTTGAACTCATGCTCTTTCTTTTTATTAATGTATTTAAATCTTTCTTGTAATGTCATCATAGATAGCATTTTTTTATTAAGATCTTCAAATTTTTTCTTTATCATTAAAATAGTGATTTATTATTTTTAATTTCCATTGGTTGTCCTAATATCTTTCTTTTACGAGGTTCAGAATTCTTAGAAAACCATATATCTAATGTATTATTAAAATCCTTATCCTTAGTAAGTGTAAAGGTTCTCGGGCTTCTAATGATCTCCTTATATTCAGCATCCTCTAACGCAGCTAAACCTTTCTTATATTCTATTGACCAAGAATTTAAATTCCTCTGTTTAGATTCCCATTCTTTATATTCTTCATCAGAATAAAAGTTTAAAGATTCCTTACCTTTCTTTGCAACCATTAGAGGTGTTTCTACTTTTAATACTCTACCTTCACTAAATAATTCTGGCCAATACTTACCTAAGAAATTAATTAATAAAGCTGAAATAGAATTACCGTCTACATCTGCATCAGTATATAATAATATTTTTCCATATCTTAAGTCTTTAGGTTCATGTCCGATCTTTAAACCCATAGCAGCCATCATTGATTGTACTTCTTTATTCTGTACAACTTTAGATGCATGTAATTCTCTAACATTAATAAATTTACCTCTTAGTGGAAATGCTCCTTGATATTGTGGTTCTCTATACCTCCTAAATGCAGATGATGCAGAATCGCCTTCAAAAATAGCAAGAGTACATTTTTCTCTAATACCTCTTTTCTTTGCATCAATCAATTTTAATACTTTTGTTTTATCTAAACCTTTATTTAACTTTCTTAATTTAGATCTTTCATCAGCTTCCTTTTTTCTTTCAATCCAATCTAATACTGATTGTATGATTTCAGAATTTAAAATTTGTCTTAATACCTTTTCACTTAATGTATGGCTTGTGCCAAAATCTTTTGGAGCTGTAATTAGCTTTTCTTTTGTTTGTGAAGAGAATGCTGGATTAATAACAGTACAATTAATAAACAAATATAAATGTTGTCTTAATTCAGAAGGTTTTACATCTACTCTATATTTTCTTTTTATCTTTTCTCTAAGATAAGATGTAATTTGCCAATCTATATTATTAACATGTG
>JACKQG010001179.1_pt1 | contig 36722 bp, 37 predicted proteins | sample 8237621 | NCBI WGS metagenome assembly JACKQG01 (sample SAMN15677084, study PRJNA649215) | marine metagenome | biome: marine; feature: Black Sea; material: saline water; isolation source: suspended particulate matter (SPM) from the Black Sea western gyre | collected 2013-06-09/2013-06-10 | depth... | reverse complement strand
AGAAAACCACCTAGACGAACACGCGGGCGAGAGCAACCGCCCGAGCACTACCGGCACGGCCAAGATAACAATCCGGTAAGCTGACTGCCTCTCGTTCCAAGAGAGCCAGGCAAGTAGAGTTGCCGCGATAAAGGTTTCGCCAAGCTGAGTGGCTAGCGGATCAAAGACTTAAAGTCTTCGAAATGCCCCGTAAAGCCGCCGGGCACTCCCTTATTAATGACAGCAACGGCATCATGCGAGTGGAGAGATTCGAGGTGAGCGCAGGCGACCTGGAAGTCAACGATCTTCGGCTCGTTGTCGAGTTGTTCGTGCAATAGACGTGCGGCGTCTTCTACGAATTTGGTAAAAGCACCGTTCATCTCGGCGAAGGCTTGCTCGTCCTCGCGTTTGACCATGACTTGGGTCTCAGTCTGCAGTGCCTCAAGGCAGAGCTCTTGGATGCGCTCGATACTGAGGTGGGCCCCCTCCGCGACTTCGACGCTGATGCGCGCAGTGCTGCGTTGTGAGTGCGGGATACCGTAGACATCACGGCTCTCACGGGCGTGCTCCGAAAGCTCGGATGAGCAAGGGCAGGCCGAAGAATAGACGAAGTCGAAGTGAATGTATTTGCGGAAACGATTGAGCTCGTCGATGCGCCCCTCGAAAGCAGAGCGGTAGTATTGCCAGCCCTCCAAGCCACTACGCAGACTGGGCTTGAGGACTGGATACTCGAAAGAAAGCTTCAGTTGGGCGCGGTGCGCCTGGATTTCCGCCTTGTATTGAAGGAGGATTTCCTTGAGCACATCAGGCGTAAAGATGCGATCTTGATATGTATAAAAAACGCGCATGATGCGGGACATATTGATCCCCTTTTGATTCGCCTCTAAAGAGACCGTACCCGTGACGGACGTTTCTAAAGTCAGGGTATCCGAACTCGGAGTAATATAGCGCAAAGGAATGCGGAAATTCGAGATCCCCACTTTCAGGATAGGGACATTCGCTCCGAAAATTTGCTGCGAATCCGCATTCTGCATATCGGGCAGCGCCGCGCGATACTCGTCGGTCAAAACGAAGTCGCGGTCGTAGACCTTGCTCAGCTTGGAAGCAGAACTAGCTACCTGATTGGGCGGTGTGTGACTGGATTCGGATTTCATTTAATTTAAGATCGATTCAACGGCGCAAGCTTTTGGATGTAACTTATTGCCTTAGAACGGGGAAAGCGCAAGCTCACGGCTTCATTCTAGGAGGGCAGGAGCAAAAATACCAATCCGCCTAGTGGCAAGCGCGTAAAAAGGCTTTGCCGCGCAGCCCTAGATGGCTCAATTTGCGGCGAATGTCGGGCGAATTTCAGATTTTAGGCTCTAGTAGTGGAGGTAACTGCGCACTTTTAAGCACTGGGCACAGCAAGGTGCTCGTCGATGTGGGCTTCTCGGCCAAACGTATCGGCAGCTTACTGGAAGCAGTCGGCGAATCGATGGATGCCATCGACGCGGTCTTTCTAACCCACGAACACAGCGACCACGCACAAGGCATCCGCGGGCTCGCCAAGCGGGCGGATCTCCCCGTATTCGCCAACCGTGACACAGCCGAAGCGGTGCAAGCCAAGCTTTCCAAACCAGTCAACTGGCAAGTCTTTCAAACAGGTACGAACTTCAGCTTCCGCGATCTGTTGGTACGTTCGTTTGCCCTTCCCCACGATGCATACGATCCAGTCGGTTTCACTTTTAACTGGGGCGAAGTCGGTGACCTCTTTAGCCCACCCCGCAGTCTCGCTTGGGTCACTGACCTAGGTTATGTGCCGGAACATGTGCGGGAACACATTCGGAACGTACAGACTCTCGTCATTGAGGCCAACTACGACGAAGACCTGCTGGAACGCGACGAGCGCCGCCCCTGGTCGACCAAGCAGCGCATCCGCGGGCGACACGGCCACTTATCGAATCATGCGGCCTACGAACTCGTCGAAGAGCTCTCCAAAAACAGCATTCTAGAAAAAGTCTATTTGGCGCACTTGAGTAAAGATTGCAATCAAGTCGACCTAGTACGTGATAAATTTGCCTGCCTGCAAAAACTCCTTCGTATAGACGTTATTGACCCAGAATGCGGCATCACATCTGCTAACGTCCAACTCAGTAACTGAAAATTTCACATGCAACAAAAAGCTCATAAAACTAAAATAATCTTCACCATCGGCCCCGCCACTCAGGACGAAGCAACCCTGGAGAAAATGATCAAAGCTGGCGTTGATATTTGCCGGATCAATATGGCACACGCCGATCACGACTGGTCGCGTGAGATCATACAGCGTGTGCGCAAAGTTTGCGATCAGGTCGGTCGACATATCGCGATCATGATGGATGTGAAAGGGCCTGAAATACGCACTGGCGATGTACCCGAAACCTTCGAACTGGTGAAAGATGAAATCTTTGAATTCACATATGGGCAGGGAATCGGCAGCACCGGCGACGACGGGGTGCGCCGGGTCGACGTCAACTATCCCGGCTTCGCTCATGACATGAGCGAAGGTGACACCGTCTTGGTAGATAGCGGGCTGATACGCCTGAAAGTCATCAAAATCACTGACACGACTGTGCGCTGCAAAGTACTCATCCCGGGACCTATGGGGAACCGGCGCCATATAAACCTACCCGGCGTACGCGTAAACCTGCCAGCACTGACAAAAAAGGATCAGAGCGACGTCGACGTAGGCATCGAGCAGGCAATCGAATTCTTCGCACTTTCCTTCGTGCGCGAACCGAAGGATCTCGATGAATTCCACACTTATTTGGAAAAGCACGGATCGGATGCAAAGATTATCGCGAAAATCGAAGATCAACAAGCCATCACAAATCTAGACGCCATTATTCAGGCATCCGATGGCCTGATGGTCGCCCGAGGCGACCTAGGCATCGAGTGTCCATTCGAAGATTTGCCGATTATACAGACTCGCGCAGTTAATAACTGCATTCAAGAGACGAAGCCAGTCATCGTCGCCACACACATGTTGGAATCTATGATCGAGTCCCCCATCCCGACTCGCGCTGAAGTAACTGACATCGCCAACGCGATTCGCGAGCAAGCCGACTGTGTAATGCTTTCAGGCGAAACCACCGTGGGTAAATATCCGGTCGAATGCGTGGAGACGATTCAACGAATCGCCCATCGAATCGAGGAAGAGGAAACACAAGTACTTCGCAAAGACTTGGTCCTACGCCTACCTCGCTCGAAGATGCTGCGTTCAGCGGCCTACTTGGCCTCTGACTTAGAGGGGTCTTTGGTCGTCTTTACCCGAAGAGGTATTTTCGCCCAAAAACTTTCCTCACTTCGGCCCAATGTGCCGATTTATGCATTTACCGATAATCCCGTGCTGTTCAAACAGCTACTCATCATGCGCGGCGTGGAACCCTTCTTTATGGAGTTCGACCATGACCATGAGACCACTATTCAGCGGGCATTCGACCGCTTAAAACGAGGCCAATGGTCGAAAGAGGGCGACCCCATTGTAGTCATTACCAAGATGTATGCGGGAGAAAAGTTAATCGACAGCACCCAGATTCGTGCGATAGATTAATCATCAGCTGATCGGCTCGTAGATCCAATCAGCATACTTCCCACTCCCCTATGGAAAAAATTAAATCGCTCCTCCTTCCGCTTGCGCTCGTATTCGCGGCCATCGCGGTCTTTGAATTCGGCGCTCGCTATGGAGCAACCAACATGCGCGCTTATGCGATCGCCAGCGAGTTGCAGTTACCTCTGCGCATCTATGCGCAAGCTCAATCCAATATGGACGCGGGCACGGAGGAGACATTCACTCTGTTGATCGATCATGGCATCGCGGCGGGAGCTATGCACCGAAAAATTTGGTACCTCGATAAGGAAGCCCGTGCGAACCTCGAAAAGATGCTCGCGTATGCACTCTCAGTCCGTGGTGACGCCGTGGCCATGCGCTTTGCCAGTATGGAAGGCAGTGAAGAAATTCCTAAATTAAACAAGGCTAAGCTTTCGGAGATTCGAGAGGCAGTCATTGAAGCCAAAACGGAACTCATCGATCATGCACCCAGAGTTGCCGATCAAGAAGCAGCTGCGGCTAAATAAGATTGTTTTCATATCTCATAAGGCACGTCCTCTTCGTGATCACTTACTCGTCGATCAACACGAACTTGATGGAGCCCCAGCAGTGTTGAAGTTTCCTTCAGAGCGTAAGCCGCCTAAGAAAGCGCCACAGGCGGCCACAAGCGCACAGGCTCCGGAAAAAACGACAAACCAATCGCCATGGCGGGTATAGTAGCTCTGCTGGCGTAACCATCCGTCGAATTGAAAGACACTGTAGGCCCCGCCTCCCCTGAAATAAATACTGCCGTCGGCATCCAGCAGCACATCACGCACCGTTCCGTAGCTGTCGATCCAGCCACTCCAGCCACCGTTGCCTGCCCGCATCACGGGACGGCGGTTTTCCACTGCCCTGAGCACTGAGTGGGCTGCGTGCTGCTCCGCGCCTCCCTCTTCCCCATACCAGGCATTGTTCGTAGCCACAAAGAACAAATCCGCTCCGGCACGGGCACTCGAACGAGCGAGACCGGGAAAAACATCTTCATAACAGACCAAGGAACCGACACGAATACTGCGCTCGCCCAGACTCAGCTCGATAAGTCCGACATCCGAGCCTGGCGCGAAACTACCCCCGATCGGCACGACTTTCCGGATAAACCCAAAAGCGGGTGGCACATATTCGCCAAAGGGCACTAATTCCCGTTTAGCATAGGATTGCTCTGAAAGGCCCGTCTCTGGTTGGACGAGGAAGGTCCCATTGCTCCACTCTCCGGTCGCCGAGTCTTCAGCTAGATTCCCCATCAGAATGGGCTTAGCGATTTCATTGACCAGCCGCTCGACCCGCACCCGCATCTGCGGCGTGCCGACAATCGGCCAAGGCGTGGCCGCTTCCGGCCAAAGCACCAGATCACTTTCTAAAGTAGCCACAAATCGCGTCTGGCGTTCGAGAATCTCCAGATTTTCCAACTCGCGCTCAGAGTCCCATTTCAGCTCAGGCGAGATGTAGGGCTGCACCACGGACGCCGTCAATAAAGGATGCGCAGAATCCGGCGAGGGGAGCGCAGAAAAGAAGACGTAGATACTTAGACCCAATGCGGACATGCCCATAGAGAGATCGGGGCTGAACCAGCCCATCCACACCTGGCGCTCTTTGCGCACAAAGCGGTGGCGCAGCGTCTGTGCCACGCAGAGATTAAAAAAAATGAGCAAGAAAGAGACCCCGTATGCACCCGTCCAAGCGGCGATCTGCAAAACGACCGGACGCTCCCATTGACTCAGTGAGAAGGGTGCCCAGGGGAAGCCCCACAGCAACCAGGTGCGCGCCCACTCAAGGACGACCCAAGCCCCAGCCAGTCCAGCGAATCCCAGCGCACGGAGGGGAAAACTACGCACTGCGAAATACGGCAACAAACAGTGCGCCAACTGCAGCCAAACCGCGAAAATCAAGCCGAGTATCCCGCTCAAGGCAATCGTCCCGAACCAAGTCACATGGCGCAGCCAGACAAGGATCGCGAACCAAGCCACCCAACCCGAGCCAATGGCAATGATCCAGAAAGCACGGCGCGACGGCTTGGTATAGAGCCAGAGCAAGAGCGGGACAAAGGCGACGTAGGCCCCTTCCGCGAACTCGAAAGGCGGAATCGAAAGCACCCAAAGCACTGCAGAGAGGAGCCCAGCGAGCAATCCACAAACCGGGACCTCGATCGTAGGAGAAGATTGCCCCCTCGACCCACATTCTAAACTCGTGTCAAACATCTTGATCATCGAGAGCCATCCAAAGGACTTCGTCGCATATCGCAATCCACTTAGGGTAAGCTTGTCCGTCTCTCGTCATTTTGCCAAACCAACTCCACGTCCCAGAATCACAATACAAAAATGGCCACGGGGTGCCATAACCGCACAAACCCCTGCTTATACCACTAGTGGTATTACGGCTTTCCAGCGCCTCTACTCGGCGACCGGAAAACCAGCTCGCTCGGGATACTGTTTAATGAATTCGAGGAAGATATCCTTGGCCACTGGGCCGGCGGTCGAGCCCCCGTGATAGCTGTCGCTGGCGCGGGTGCCTTCGACCATGATGGCGACGGCGATCCGCGGGTTCTCGACCGGCGCGAAGCCGACGAACCAGGCGAGGTTGACCTCTTCGCCGTGGGCGCGAAAATCGGCGGTGCCGGTTTTGCCCGCGATGCGGAGGCCGTCGATCTGCACGAGGCGGCCTGTACCGTCGGGACCGATGACGCGCTCCATCCCCTCCCAGAACTCGGCGCGCTGGCTTGGCATGAGGCCGATGGGCTCGCCGCCGTGTTCGACCTGCCGGGCTTCCCCGTCGCTCAAGGCACGCAAGGTGGGCTGGGTGCGGGTTTCGCCGCGTGCGATGGAGGCGATCACCGTCGCCATTTGCAAGGGGGTGACAAGGAGGAAGCCTTGGCCGATGGCGGTGTTGGCCGTGTCGCCCGGCACCCAGCCGGTGCCGATCCGCTCACGTTTCCACTCCTTCGTCGGCACGACCAAACGGCTGGTTTCGTAGGGGACTTCGATCCCGGTCCGTTCATCGAGGCCAAAGCGCTTGGCCTCGGCGCCGAGCACATCGATGCCCATACGGAGGCCTTCGGCATAGAAAAAGACATTGCAACTGCCTTCGATCGCGGCGGCTTCGTCGACCACCCCGTGCCCGTTGCGGGCATGACAACGGAAGATACGATTGCCTAACCGGAAGACGCCCTGACAGTCATGCTGCGTTTGCGGGGTGATGGTGCCGGCGCGCATGCCGGCGATGGCGGTGATCAATTTGAAAGTGGATCCCGGCGGATAGGACAATTGCAATGTGCGGTTGAGCCAGGCACCGCGCTCGTTGATCGCGTCGAAGGTGTTCCGGGGGATGAAAGGGCTCAAATCGTTGAGGTCGTAACTGGGATGGCTGGCGATGGCCAACACCTCGCCCGTGCGGACGTCGAGCGCGACCGCCGCGCCGGTGCGCTCGCCCAGCGCAGTCTCGGCAGCGAGTTGCAAATCGATATCGATGCTGGTGACCAAATCCTGCCCTTTTTTGGGGGTTTCATGGTCGAGCAGCGAATCCTGAAAACCAAGCGGGTCGACGCGCCACATCTCCCAGCCAGTCAAGCCCGAAAGAAGCTCATCAAATGAACGTTCGATACCAGTCTTGCCTCGCTTGGTCTTAAAAGTATAGGTTTTGATTCCATCGGAGGGAATTTTATCCGGATCGGGGTTGACGTTTTGCACGTAGCCCAGGGTATGAGCGGCCGCGATGCCATAAGGATAGTAACGCGCCGTATCCGTATGGATCTGGATCGGCGATTGCACGGGCACTTGCTCAATCAGGCGCGCGTATTGATCTGGGGTCAGATCTTCAATCAAAACGAGTGGCAAGAGAAGTTGCTCATTAAAGTGTCGGATGATCTTGCGCGTAGAAATCGTATCGTCGCGGCTGGTAATTCGGTTGATCTGGTCGATATAGAGCTGAATGACGTTTTGACGCGCAACCCACTGAAGTTCGTTGTAGTTCGGGTTGGGCGGAGCGGTGCCTTCGCGCTCAGCCTCGGGCGTGCGTTCGTAAGCTTGGATCAATCGCTCCCGTTCAGCACGGATGATCTTCGAATATTCCGTGCGAAACTCGCGGCGCAAATCGTCCAGGTATACCACCGCTGAATAGTGCGGCCGATTGCCTACGAGGAGGTTGCCCTTGCGGTCGTAGATATCGCCGCGTGGCCCCGGTTTAAGGATACGACGCTCGGTCTGTCGCTTCTCGATCTCCTGATATTTCTTATCAGCAACAAGCTGCCGCCACCCCAGCCCGACAATCAGAGTCAGCGAAGCCATCACGACGATCCAAAAGAAAAAGAGAACGCGCGGATTTTCACCGCGATGGACATCATACTGGCTCATGCTGCGCTTCGGGCGAAGAGTCGAATACTTGGTTGATGGAGATCTTTCATAGGATGGGAAAATCCTCAGGTTCTGTGTCCATATGACAGAGGGCGAAGAGCATCCGTTCAAAATTAAAAAACCAGGGTGCCACCACTAGCAGCACAAGATGAGAGGCCAGACTAGTGACAAGGACCTGAAACCAAAAGCCGAGACTGGAGAAATTCGGAGTGCCCAATGCTAGGGTGACCAGTAATATGCAGAAAAAGTTCAATCCGTGGGCCAGCACAATCGGGTGGTAGTTGTGCTCGGCGCGGAAGCGAATTCGCATCTGGAAGACAAAAGCACCTGCACAAAGGAATCCGAGAGTAAAGAGCCCGAAAGGCGCGGGCAGCGCGGCATCGACCCACAAACCGGTCAACAAGACGCAGATAAAGTAGGACTGGTGGCGCAGATACAGCGCGGGGAAGACCAGCATGGGGCCAAGTAGGAACAGATAGATCGACCATCCCGCCAGCGCTGAATTAACCAGTAGCGTCAAGTAGAGCAGGAGCACATTCGCCCCGAATAGGAGTATGGCTCGGGGGTCAAGGAGCATCAGTCGTTTCCAGATCAATCGGATAGAGAGGAATCAGAACGGCAACCTCATTTAAGCTAAGCAGGCGGGGGTCGAGTTCGACTTTACCGGCTTGAAAGATGCCTGTGCTCCCTGGCTCCAGCCAGGGCACCCGTCCGATCATAAGTCCGGGCGGGAAGGTGCCGCCTAATCGAGTGGAGACAAGCCGTAGTGGCGCTTGTCTACTCGCGACGACATCTTGAGGGGCATCACGCACGGTACCGATAGGCTGGCCGAAGCCCCCTTGTGCTAGGCCTTGATAAATAACCGGACGCTCGTCGCCCTCAAAATTAGCGGCCATTCGGAAGTTCGGGCTAGTGATCAACTCAACCCTACTGGTAAAAGCATTGACCTCGACCACACGTCCAACGACCCCTCCGGCAAAGACCACAGCTGCACCCTCTGGGATCTGATAGTCTTTGCCCTTGCGCACGATGATATGCTGCCACCAAGCGTTCAGATCGCGGCGCACGACGCGGGCCACTTCATAGCGAAACTCACGGCGACTGGGCAGATTCAGAATAGCCTCCAGGCGAGAGATCTCATTCTCCAGTGTTTCTTTGCGCTGAACATTAAACTGGTAAAGCGATTTGGCGCGAGCCACTTCCCGACCCGCCTCGATCAACTCGACTTTGGAATGGCTCCGTCGCGCCCAGAAGCCCTCCAGATCGTCGAGATAGGACGTGGCAACCCAAGCGGGTGCTTGAAACTCAGCAAAGCTAACCTTGAGAAATGATTTGACCGTGGCCGGCACAATCCACCAAGCGGCTAGAAAGGCGGCGAGAGCAACCAACGGTTTTATTCGATCGAGGCGGAGCTTCGCCACGGTACTGCGCTAGCTTTTGGGGTTACCTGTTAGGTCTTTCAGTAGAAAGGCCAGTTCGTGTAAGACCATGCCTGTGCCATTGGCGACGGCACTGAGCGGATCGTCCGCAATGACCACGGGCAGTCCGGTGGCATCGCTGAGTTGCTGGTCGAGGCCTTTTATTAAGGCGCCCCCACCAGCAAGGAAAAAGCCACGGTCAACCAAATCGGCCGATAGCTCGGGTGGGCAACGCTCGAGGGCGTTGCGCACAAGGTCGACAATGGAGGCAATGGTATCCGAGAGAGCGTCGCGTATCTCCTGCGAAGTAATAGTAATCGTCTTCGGGAGTCCGGCGACAGAATCGCGGCCACGTACTTCCATGGAGATTTCCTCTTCGAGCGGGAAGGCAGAGCCTATCTTGATCTTAATTTCTTCGGCAGTGCGCTCACCAATCATCAAATTATAAGCGCGCTTCATGTAGTTGACAATCGCACTGTCAATTTCGTCCCCGCCGACACGGATACTCTTGGTATAGACTACACCCGCCAGCGAAATGATGGCGACTTCGGTCGTACCGCCACCGATATCGACGATCATATTGGCCGAGGGCTCATCAATGGGCAGGCCGACACCGATCGCCGCGGCCATGGGCTCTTCGAGCAAGACAACATCGCGCGCACCAGCGCGGATAGCAGAATCTTTGACTGCGCGGCGCTCGACCTCGGTGATCCCGGAGGGCACAGCGACGATGATGCGAGGGGCGACAAAAGTCTTTTTCCGGTTCACCTTATTGATGAAGTAGCGGAGCATCGCCTCAGTGATCTCAAAATCGGCGATCACACCGTCTTTCATGGGGCGGATGGCAGTGATATTTCCAGGCGTCCGGCCCAGCATCTTCTTGGCCTCGGAGCCGACGGCGCAAACCTTCTTAGTTGAAGAATAAATGGCGACAACGCTGGGCTCCCGAAGAACGATACCCTTCTCCTTCGCGAAAACGAGAGTATTGGCGGTGCCTAGGTCGATGCCGATGTCGTTAGAAAGAAGTCCGAACACAATAAGGTAGTTGTTAAAAGGCGGCGCAGCAACTGCGCAGGAGTGGTGGGAGTATTTCTATGAAAGCATTTGAATGTCAAACGATTACCGCAGAAGACTACGTATTCGTAGCGTCTGGGCTCTCTCTGGCCTGCGCCTCCCCCGAAGACGAAGAGGAATGAGGCGCACCTTAGAGGCATTTTAGCCCCACATTACGCTTCCGCACCCCACTACCCGACCAGCTTGAAGAAGACGCGTTTGCCCGCTTGGAAGATGCGTTCGCCTTGAAGCGGCATGAGCTCGAGATTAGGATCACTCTGTTTTTCTCCGTCGATTTTTACACCGCCCTGTTGGACGAGTCGGCGGACAGCGCCCTTGCTATCGAAGAGTTCGGACTGTGCCATAATCTCGAAAAGCGGTGCGCTGACAGCATCACCGACCAGATCGTTCCAAGTGAAGCTGGGCATATTATCGGGAACTTTGTTTTTAGAAAAGACCTGCTCGAACTGCTCCAATTCGTGTTTAGCCGCTTTCATTGAGTGGAATTGGCCGACGAGGGAGGAGGCTAGGCTCTTCTTCGCTTGCATCGGGTGCCCGCCCTTGAGCTTTTCAATTTTTTCAGCGGCTAGCTCCAACAACAGGCGATAATAGTCCCACATGGTTTCGTCGCTGATCGACATAATTTTCCCGAACATCTCCTTGGGACTATCGGTAAAGGCGATGAAGTTATCCGCGCTTTTTGACATTTTTTTCGTGCCGTCGAGACCGACGAGTAGCGGCATCGTAATGACCGCTTGCTCTTGCTTACCTGCGTCCTTCTGCAGGGCGCGGCCGACGAGCATATTAAAGAGCTGGTCAGTGCCGCCGATTTCGACATCGGCATTGAGAACGAGCGAGTCATAGCCCTGGATAAGGGGGTATAGGAACTCAATAATAGAGATCGGCGCTTGGCTGGCGTAGCGCTTGGCGAAGTCGTCGCGCTCCAGCATGCGGGCCACCGTCATTTTGCGAGAGAGTTTGAGACAGTCCTCAAAGCTCATCGCATCGAACCACTCGCTATTGTAAAACACGGTCGTTTTTTCCTGATCGAGGATCTTGAAGGCTTGGTCGAGATAGGTCTGCGCATTGTCCACGATCTCCTCCTTGGTCAGGACAGGGCGCGTGCTGGAGCGGCCGGACGGGTCGCCGATCAAAGTGGTGAAATCACCAATAATGAGGAGTGCCTCGTGCCCGAGATCCTGGAACTGGCGCAGCTTGTTGAAGACCACAAGGTGGCCGAAGGTCAGGTCCGGGCGGGTCGGATCGACACCGAGCTTAACGCGCAAAGGCTTGCTGCCGTGCAGGCGGTCTTCGAGTTCAGCCTCGCCGATGACGGCCTCGGCATTGGTGCGGATGGTGTTGATCAGGCTCATGAGAAATCAGTGGAAGCCATTAAATTGAGTGCATCCCCGTGGCCGTAAAGGATAAAAGCAAAGCAGCCAAGGCTCCGATTGATCGCTGGGGACAGAGAATCAAGGAGGCACTCACCAAAACTTGATAGTTTGACTTTGCTAAGCATTGCGACTCTAGCTTAAGCATGCTATCCACCAATCGATCCACCCCCCGCATTTTAGGCCTGAGCCTCGCCTTCTTGTTGCTCTTTTCCGTCGTATCGGCCACAGTCTCGGTACCGAATCTTTTCACTGACCATATGGTCTTACAGCGAGATTTGGAAAATCCCGTCTGGGGCAAAGCTGCTCCCGGCGAAGCCGTCACCGTTGCCATCGCAGGCCAGACGCACCGCACGACGGCGAATAACCAGGGCGAGTGGCGCATTACCCTCGATCCGTTGCCCGCTGGAGGCCCCCACGAGTTGGTCATCAGCGGCGAAAACACTCTGACCCTCTCGGACGTGCTGGTCGGCGAAGTCTGGTTTTGTTCCGGTCAGTCTAATATGGAGTGGCCACTCATTAATACCAACAATGCAGAGGTGGAAATTGCTTCGGCGAACTTCCCGAAAATCCGCCTCTTGACAGTGCCAAAAGTTGGCCTGCAGGAAGCACAGGATGACTTTAACGGGCAATGGGAAATTTGCTCCCCACAAACCGTGTCCGAATTTTCCGCGGTGGGCTATTTATACGGACGCAGGCTGTATAATACGCTGAACGTGCCGATCGGCCTGATCGACGACTCGTGGGGCGGGTCTGCTGCAGAAGCCTGGGTGCCCCGCGAGGTATTGGAGCAGTTCCCGCGCTATGCAGCCTACATCGCCGACCACGACAAGCGCTGCGCGGGCTACACCGACGAAGTGCATGCCCAGAAAGTTGCCGAGTGGGAAGACGCAGTGGCCGAATGGACAAAGAATGGATCCAAGGGCCGTAAACCAAGGTCTCCCAGAGACCCTCGCTATAATCAGCATCGCCCCGGAAATATCTACTACGGGATGGTCCACCCGACGATCGGCTACGGTATCCGCGGCTTCATCTGGTATCAGGGTGAATCGAACGCTGGACGAGCGATCGATTACGCGCACTTGTTCCCACTTATGATCCAGACGCTCCGAGACAAGTGGGGGCAAGGTGACTTCCCCTTCTACTGGGTGCAATTGGCGGATTTCCAAGATGAAAGCGCGGAACCACAAGACCACGGGTGGGCTTATTTGCGCGAGTCGCAGGCCAAAACCCTGGACCTTCTACCCAACACTGGGCAGGCAGTCATCATTGACGCTGGCGAAGGCCGGGACATCCACCCACGCAACAAGCAGACTGTAGCCAATCGCTTGGCGCGGATCGCACTAGCACGCGACTACGGCTTTGACATGAGCTACCAAAGTCCCCGCTTCACGGAAATGACGGTCGAAGTCGGCAAAGCGATCCTAACATTCAGCCCCCTCAGCAGCGGGGGCCTCTACGCATTTGATACCAAGGAAGTAAAGGGCTTCGCCATAGCGGGTGAGGACATGAAATTTGTCTGGGCGGATGCGAAAATCGTAGGCAAAGACCAAGTCCAGGTCTGGAGCGATGCCGTCCCTAATCCGGTCGCCGTGCGCTACGCCTGGGGGGTCAATCCTGCCTGCAACCTTTACGACCGCAACGGCCTCCCCGTCACACCCTTCCGGACCGACGACTGGTAAACGTTTCGGCCAAAGCGAAGCTTCGAACAGGCCACCCCGATAACAAAGCTAATCCAGATCGTACGATCAGCGGATCGTGATATAGGGCTCGATAGCTCGATTACAGTTGGCAGAGGCAACGAAGGTGTCGCGATCCTCACTACTGTGGAAAAGATAAAGCGCATAACCGCCCCAGCCGCCACCCGAGTATTTACGCCCGATGCAACCTTCCACTTTGGGTAAAGGGCGCATCCCTTCCTTGAGTTGCATTTCGTAGCTGAGACTGACGGCTTCTCCGAGTTTCGACAGATTGGCTTCAATGACGGCCTCTTTGGCCCGACGACCGGCGGCCTCGATCAGATCATAGTCACGGTCATTGTCGGCGTTCGAGGGTGTGTCGTGTGGAATATTAGTATAATGCAATGCCATATGCCCGTGAAGGAAATCGCCGTTGCGTTTAAAGTGGAGTACGGGCTTTTCGCCGCTTCGCCAAACACACAGGCCAGTTTCGCGGATAATCGCGGGATCCTGCCAGCCCACTCCAAGATTGAGTTCGCTTTCGACCCCATCGTTGCCGTTAAGCAACGCCCAGGCCCCGCTCCCGCCGAGGCCCGATTGTTGCTCGTAGCACCAATTGGTCAATGAAACGAGCGGCGAGATGGCACAGTTGACAATAAAGGCTCCCTTCCGGGCGTAGCGGGGGACGTCAAGCCAGCCACCGGCAAAATCAACACGCAGGGGAGCATATGCGGGCGTGCGTATATTGCGCACGATGGACGTAGTGGACACTGGGGTGAATTGAGGCGGCGTCTTGGGTAAGACGATATATTCGGCACCGACCTCTGCACAAAGTGCGCGTTTTGCCTCGGCATACTGGTCATCTTCAGTCACTGCGAGTATGTCCGGCTGGATGCTGAGAAAGTGATTTTTGAAATCGAGGCCTAATTCGCTGCAATCACCGATCACGACTTGGTCGACGATATCAAGCGCGGTCATCAAGGCGAGCTTGTGATCCTGCGGGATGGAAGAGCGCCGCTTTTTGTGCTCCCAGAGCACATTATCCGAAGCAAAACAAACGGTCAAATGATCACCGAGCGCACGGGCCTCTTTAAAAAACTGAATATGCCCCCCGTGAAGAATATCGTAACAACCGGAAATAAAGATTTTTTTCATACGTTAGAGATGACTAGATTATGTCAAGCGCCACGGCAATGCCCTGGAGAACAGAGGCAATACGAACTGCATCGTGCACGTTGGCCTCATTCATGCCACCCTTTTTGAGAGCCGCTTCGTGGGCTTGGAGGCAGAGTTCGCAACCAGCCAGCGCGGCTGGGCCGATCGAAAAAAGCTCGAAGTTTTCCTTCGTCGTGGCAATGTGCTGCATGCGTTTCATGCTGAGGTTGAAAGGCATCTTGCTATAGGTATCCGCCTTCATCAAGTGGCGAAAACGAAAGTAGACAGTATTCATGCCCATCAGAGCGGCGGCACCTTGCGCGTCTTTGATCGCATCGGAGCTTAAGCCAGCCGACTGCGCATCGGCGAAAACCGCATCCCTCAGTTGAGGATGGCGAATGAAATAGGCAGAAGACAGAGCAGAGCCCCAGGTTTGTTCCGCGTTGAGAGATTCACCGGAAAGAACCCGCTGGGCATTGATGGCCAGATCATAGGCTTCGGGAGAAAGTTTGGCGAGGAGTTGGCGGATGTTTTCCATAGCCATTAATTTCGCATTTGGAAACGGTGGCGACAAGGTCAAAGCGTTAAGCTTGAGACGGCCTCCAGTCGACTAAAGTTACCTGAGGATAACGGCTGTCGCGCCAGTAGTTCCAAGCGAATCGAATCGCCATATCGACAGCTTGCCCCGGCTCGGGGGGCTGGCCGAGCCGCCAGGCGATCCCGGCGATGCCACGCTTCGAGCTAGCGCGGGCCGGCAAACGGAAGCGAAAGTTCCCTTCTCCAAAGACATCGGGCAACTCTTCGAGCACCACAGCCCGCAGGCCGAAGACCGGCTCAGCGTTACCCTGACCGAAGGGGTGCATGCGGTCGAGCTCTTCAAGCAGCGATTCGCCTAATTCGTCATGCTCCATCCAAGCCGAAATTTCGAGCGAAGGCTCAGGCAGGCCATCGGGGTAGAGGGTTTGCAGGCTTTCGATATAACATTCGGTAAAGGCGGCCACATCGACGGTCTTAAGCGAAACACCTGCCGCCATTGGATGCCCGCCCCAGTGGCCGAGCAGATGGGCGCAACGCTGGAAGACTTCGACTAGGTTAACCGAGGCTACACTGCGACCAGAGCCCTTGGCATCGTCCCCCTCAGCCCCAAGTATCACGCAGGGCTTATGAAAATGACGGCTCACGCGGCTGGCCACGATTCCGACGACCCCTGGGTGCCAATTCTCGCCAAAGAGCACAATACCGGGCGCATCGGCAAACTCAGCAGCCGCGCGCTCTTCGGCTTCTTTGGCTATACCCTGCTGGATACTTTGCCGCTCTTTGTTCATCTCGTCGAGCTCTTGTGCAATCGTACGGCAGACAGCATAGTCGTCTTGCAAGAGAAGATTAATCGGGAGCGAAGCGTCGGCTAGGCGGCCGCTGGCGTTGATGCGTGGCGCGATTTTGAAAGAAATATCGACACTCGCCATCTCTTGGCCGCTGTCGATGCCCGCTACTTCGGCAAGTGCACGGATACCCTCACGGCCATTCGCCCGAAGGTGCCGAAGTCCGAACCAGGAAAGAATGCGATTCTCCTCATGCAAGGGCACAAGGTCGGCAATGGTACCCATAGCGACCAGATCGAGGTAATCCTTCAGTTGGATGCCCTCCGCCCGAGGATCTTCGGCCTCGCGGCGGTGCTTGAGCAATCCATGGAGCAACTTAAAAACGAGGCCCGCGGTGCAGAGGTCACGCCAGGGGGCTCCTTCGGGGTCATTCACGTGTGGGTTGACAAAGATACAGTCGACAGGTGCCTGCGTCTTCGTCTGGTGGTGGTCGACGATGATGACATCGACCCCCATTTCGCGCAGATAGGCGATCGGCTCGTGCGCATTGGTTCCGCAGTCCAGTGCGATAAAGAGCGAAGGAATCTCGCCGTTGAAGACGCGATTAATCGCTTCGCGGCTGAGGCCATAGCCTTCGTCCATACGCCGTGGCACGCAGTAACGTGGCTCTAGACCGAATGTACGCAGCATACTGACGAGCTGCACGGTGCTGGTGACTCCATCAACATCGTAATCGCCAAAAACAACAACCGACTCCTTGGCCTCAATCGTCTGTTCGATCCGCTCGACCGCGGCCTCGAGGTTGGTCATCGCAAAAGGATTATCGAGTTGTGCCAAGCGCGGACGGAGGAATTCTTCGGCCTTCTCCGCCGTGGTGATCCCACGTTGCACTAGTAATTGTGAGACCACTTTCGATATACCCAGACGTTCGGCCAATGCCGAGGCCTTCGTTTCATCTATGTTGATGGCAGTCCAGAGCATCCGTTTTTTTTAGAAAAGGCTAAATAAGTAGGAGAGGTTCCATACCCCAACCCCTGAACAGAGGGACGGGGCATAAAAGCCTCTCCTGCAAATGAGAAAAGGGTGATTTAATTACGCTTCTTTCTGGCTCTCCCACTCGTAGCGCTTGGGCATGAGCTGGCGCTCTTCCACGTGTCGACGGTCGCCTTTGTGCCACCAGAAGAAGACCGGGCTGGCGATAAAAATCGAGGAGAAGGTGCCGACGAGGATACCGATGATAAAGACAAATGCAAAGTCGTTGATCACACCCGCACCGAAGACATAAAGCGAAACGGCCGCCAGCAATGTGGTGATCGAAGTAAGCAAGGAGCGTGAGAAAACACGGCTGATCGCAAGGTTTATGATCGTGCGCAGATCAGTGCCTGGGTTTAGGTCGAGCTCCTCACGGATACGGTCGAAGACAACGATGGTATCATTGATCGAGTAACCGACGATCATAAGGATAGCCGCCAGCATCGGTGCCGTGAATTGTCCGCTGACGAAAAGATCGAGTTCCCCACAAATGACAAATACCCCGATCGTCATGAGCACGTCGTGGATCGTCGCAACGACCGCTCCAACACCATAGCCAACTTCGAAGCGCAGAGCCACGTAGAGCATGATGCCACCCAGAGCGCAGAGCACAGAGAGCAGCGCGTTCCACTGAATGTTTTGCGAAACCGAGGCACCAATCTGGTTGATGCCGGCCTCTTCAAGCCCGGCATTGGGGAAGGCGCTCTGTAAAATTACGAGAGTGGATCGAGCTTGATCGAAAGGCGTCTGAACTTTGAGCACCTCACGGTCCTCACCGATGAGGCTCTGGTAGAGCACTGTGACATCGCCAAGTTCTTGCTCGTCCACGACCTTCATAATGTCGCTGGTATCGACACGCTCGGAGTAGTTGACCGTCATTTCGTCACCACCGGTGAAGTCTTTACCTAAGATATTATCGTGGTGAATGACCACGCTAATGACACCAGCCAACACGAGGAGCCATGACGCGATAAAAGCGGGCTTACGGAATTGGAAGAAGTCGAGTTTCTTCTCGGGCAAGAGATCGAGACCGAGAACCTTGGAAACGCCGACACGGTGGACAAGGAAGTCGACCATGAAACGGGTGACCACCAGTGCGCAAAAGATCGAAGCGCAGATACCGATCGCCAACGTCACCCCGAAACCCTTAACGGGTCCCGTGCCGAGCCAGACCAGAATCGAAGCCGTAATCAAAGTCGTGACATTCGCATCGACGATGGTCGAAGTCACCTTATCGAAAGCACCGGAGGTGGCATTTTTGATACTCTTACCCGCGCGTAGTTCTTCACGCAAGCGCTCGAAGATCAGAATATTGGCATCCACTCCCATACCCAGCGTGAGGACCAGCGCAGCCACGCCAGGCAGTGTCAGGGTGGCCCCGAGGCTAGCCAATACACCGAGCACAATGATGACATTGATAATCGCCGAAACCACTGCGACCAAGCCGCCAAGGAAATAGTAAACTAGCATGAAGGCGACCACTAGGATGGCCCCCCACTTCGCGGCGCTGACCGAGCTCTCGCGTGCGTCGGCAGCCATGGTAGGACCGACTTCATACATTTCATCGACGCGAAGCTCGACGGCGAGGGGATTGTTCAGGACATTGGCCAACTCGATGGCTTCGCGTTGCGAGAAGCTGCCGGTGATCTGGGCGTTCCTCGAAAGTACCCCTTGAATCGTCGGCGCGGAATAAAGCTTGCCGTCGAGCACGATGGCAAGTGGCTCACCAACCATCCGCTCAGTGACTTGGCGGAAAGTATCAGCTCCTTCGCTGGTCATGACCAAGTTGATTTGGTAACCACCAGCTTGTGTTTGCGAGGCGAACGCATCGTCCACGATCTCACCTGTCGCTTCGGGAATCAGCTTTACGAATTGCCGGCGCTCATACACTTCGCCCGAGCGGTGGTCCTCAATCTCTTCCGCCAAAACCTCGTAGCCTACAGGGTAACGGTTGTTCGGTGTAGTATCAGGCTCTAGATCCGGATGTACGCGGCGGAATTCCAGACGCGCCGGCTTCTTGACTGCGTCAATCACCTCGGGATTATCCTTAGTCGACAGACCTGCGAGCTGGATCTCAATCGCATCCTCGCCGCGAGCGCGGATGACTGGCTCGGCCACGCCCATACCGTCGAGACGCTCGGCCATAATTTCGATCGCGTCCTTCAACTGCTCAGCCTGCTCGAATTGATTGAGTTGATCTTGCTCGGACTGATCAATCTTCAGAGTCACACCGACCCCTCCCTTCAGGTCGAGGCCGAGGCGGAGCTGGCTCTGCGCAGTTTTCAGGATGTGCTTGAGCAGGATTTCGTTGCGCTTATTTTGATTCGCGATGTCGGCGACATTAATCTGCGGGAAAAATTGAGCAAAATCGATCGCCTCTTCGACACCTAAATCTCGTAGAGCAATAAAGAGTGTCGGCGATTCTGCTGCTTCGACCTGGGCTTCGGCTCGCTGGAGGAGATCCGCAAAGTCGGCCTCGTTGGCCGTGACTTGCCCGAGGATGTATTCCTCAAAGGGGCGATCTTGTAAGGGAGTGATACTCATCACACACCAAAAAATAATGGCGGCGGTGAGGAGGAATTTCCAAAGAATGTTTCCGGACATGAGTAAAAAGCTGATAGCTTGCTTAAAGGGGGGAGGAGGATAAACTACTCGGCCTCTTTGGCCGCAACCTTGCTAGCGACAAAACCTTTGCCCAGCTCGATTTTAGTATTATCGGCAATGCGGACAATGAAGCGATCGTCCTTCACATTGGTGATCGTACCGTAGACACCACCGCTGGTGATGATCTCGTCGCCGCTCTTAAGCTCACTGAGCATTTGATCGTGTGCTTTTTGGCGTTTACGTTGCGGCGCGATAATCAGGAACCACATACCCACAAAGAGCAGGATGATGGGCAGAAACTGACCGAGACCGCCACCGCCGGGAGCAGCTTGCGCGAGTGTGAAAAGAGAGAAAAGTTCAGAATTAGCCATAGCGTTTGATAGATGAAAAAACGCAGATGGAAAGGGAGTCACCCCTAAATAGCAAGTTCCTATTCGCAGAGGGCGAGGAACGGTACAATTAAATCCACAGGGGGAGACAAACTGCAGCAGTTGCCGGAACTTGTCCCGCACCTAACAGAGCGGACCTACGTATGCGGCTTCCTTTAGGTGGCCGCCGCCTGACCCCGCACTTAAAATTGCACCCCGAGGAACGTCGAACATCGAACGCCCAACCTACAACATTGAAAGTATAAAAGGAGCTAAGCCGCGAGCAATTCATGATTCGCCGTTCGAGCTTGAATGTTCGATGTTCGCCAGCCCCATACGCCGAAGCAAGAGTCGCAAATGCTTGGGCGGCTCGCAGACAATCGTCGCCTCGGGATCGCCAGAAATAAGTGCCACCTCGGCCAGATGCAAGGCGAGGCCATGAAAAGCCGGGAAATTGAGCCCAGAGCGCTGTTTTTTGGGGTGTAATTCGCGCTGGGTCGGCACTTCAGCGCCGCCGTAGAGGGTGTCGCCCAGCACGGGGATCTCCAAGACCGCGGCGTGTGCCCGGACCTGGTGCGGACGGAAAAAGTCCACTTTTGCCTCCCAGAGCGCCCATCCTTTAGGCGACTCGGCAATGCGGCGGAACTCCGTGAAGGCCTTTTTGCCCTTGGCCGTCGAGGGGATCATCTTCGGCTTGACGTTGTGGGGCAAGAGCGGCGCGTCGGAGCGCAGCTCCGACGCGCCGCCAGCAGGTTGTCCGGCAGCGACGAACTGAAAACGAAAAGTGCACTCGCCCGAACCGAACCGATTGCGCAGATCGGCCAGAGCGTCGCGGTTCTTAGCGAAGACTGCCACCCCGGAGATCGCGGGGTCGAGGTAGTAGATCGAGCCGAAGAGCGTGGCCCCGCGCCGCACCAACTCGGGCTTGCCCGCCTGCAGCTGCATGTTGAGCGCGGCATCCAGGTCGAGCTCGCTATCCCAGGGGTAGGCGCGCAGACCGACGCCCGCCGGCTTTTCCAGCGCGAGCCAATCGGCCGTTTCGGCAAGCACGGGAAGGCGCATAGGCGCATCGCCGAGCAAAGGCGGCGGAAAGCCGACCGCATTTTTTTTGTTCGATTTCTCAGGCACGAGCGGATTGGAAACAAAATACCCCCGGTTCGACAAGCGAAACCGAGGGCAATGTTTGGGGTAGGTTCAGAAAAACTTACGCAGCCAGACGTTGGGCACAACGCGCCTTGTGACGCGCCACCTTGTTCGGGTGAACGAGGCCATTCTTCGCTGCCTTATCAAGGGCAGAGATGAAGTTGCGGGACGCAGAGGCCAACGCGTCTTTGTCGCCGGCGGCTTTAGCGGCATCAATCTTCTTAGCGAAGGTTTTGAGGCGGCTCTTGACCTGACGATTGCGCAGAGTACGGGTCTCTGTCTTACGAATGTATTTGTTTGCTGATTTAGTATTAGCCATGGCTGTAAAAAAGTTAAGAGGCGGGAAAGTGCGTGCTCGCGCTTGGGCTGTCAAGGCGTAAAAAACAGGAAAAGTGTCGATTTCGGAGTGCTATAAGCCGGATTTTGTCCGCCTCACGCCGAAGCGTTTGGCTGTGCGTTCATTTATCTATCCCGCCGAAGCGAAATTCTCACCGAAGTGAGATGCGACATACCCGGGATCGTAGGACGGGCCGCCCGATCCCCTATTTTGCCTTGCACCGGATTGGGTTTTTCCTGCCTCCTTCGTTACCTCCGGAGCGGTGAGCTTTTACCTCCCCATTTCACCCTTACCCCACGACAGGCGTGGGGCGGTATATTTTCTGTGACACTATCCGTCACGCCAAGTTACCTTGACGCGCCCCTGCTTTCACAGGGAATCCTGCCCTACGGTGTCCGGACTTTCCTCTCAATCTTGCAACCAAGCGAACGCCCACACCCCGAAATCGACACATGCAGGCTGCAACGCCGTTCCTTCAGGCGCAAGCGGTAATTTGCGATCATATCCGCTGCCAGCGACTGGCCTGTGCGATACTATATTGGAATTTGCGTGCGTGCTCGCGGATGAGAAAGGGCATGTCCCACTGTGCCTCCAGGGCAAAATCCGGTTCCAGCGCTTTACGTAGTCCAGCAAAGGAATCCTCCGCACCCTCCCCCAGCCAGTTGGCTGGGGGCGTATAGGCTTCCAGCCATGAAAAGGGCGTCGTGATAAAAAGTTGCCCGCCGGGTTTAAGCAATTCCGGCAGGCGACGCAGTAAACGTGCGGGTTCCGGCAGGCGGCAAATGAGGTTGCAGGCGATCACGAGGTCAAATTGACCGATATCCCCGCGTATCTGCTGGGCATCGCCCTGCTCGAAACTGACTCGACTCCGTTCAATCTCCGGATCGACCTCGATCGACAACTGCGTTGTGGCCGAACCTTCGTCGAGGCGTGTTGCGGGGTGCCGACCACCAACAGCGAGGCGATGAGCCGCATCAATAAAGGCCTGTGAATAATCGATGCCGATCACCTCGCCGCAATACCGTGCGAGCTCGAATGACGAGCGCCCGACCGAACAGCCGAGATCTAAAGCACGCGCGCCATGAGGAAGCTTAGCTAGATCGGCTCCCTCCAATGCACAGCGCTTGGGAAAGTCCAGCGCATCCGTGCCCCCAAAGCCATATGGAAATTGCTCCTCTGCAGTGGCATAATGAAAGATTAAATACTGCTGGAGAAGCTCATCGGTTTCATAGGGGTTGTTTTCATCCATAGCGATCCACCAGATCAGGCCTCGACCGGCAATTCCGCTTCAAGTAAAGCCACCATGTATGAGGAGGGCTTGTAGTGCTCAATGAGCACCTCTGTCTGAGCGCCCCGATACATGCGTGCTTGCTGCAGACGAATCTCAGGTGTCTTATGAGGCGCGTAGAGCACATCGTCGTGCGAAGCATTTTTACGCTCCTTGAAGAGGTCGGGTGTAATCTTGCCCCCCAAGTGGTCGTCGCGACCAGTGGCCACGTGGATGGTGCCCAGGATTTTCTCGTCCTGAATATCACGACCGGAGAAGGGGAGCACCTGCGTACCGAAGCCAAGCTCGCCGATCGCACCGATCATGGGATCTTCTTTCAATCGGCGATTGTGGTCTTCGATCTCCGCGTAGTCGCCATAGACGAATTGTGACTTATGAATTTTACCATCCTTTACGTGAAGTAAGCCGATGGTACTTTCATCGTATTTAAATGGGAACACACCCTCAGCACTTTCTGGCACGAAATAAACCTCACCCGCGGGCAGGTTAGCCACATCCGGCTTGCCGGGAGGGCATAGGCCATGGCTCTTTTGCGCCTCTTGCCCGTTCGTATGGAGGACGAGTGTATAGACCTTCTTCTCGACCTCGAAATCGATTTCAAAGCGGTCGGCATGGGTCAGGCCGAGACGCAGTTTTTCTGCCTCTTCACTGACAAGATCATAGTCCACCGAGAGACCTGTATCGAGAATGATTTGATTCAGCCCATGGAGAGTGGCGCCGCGGAAGCCGAATTCCTTACATTTCGCGGTCAATGGTGCGGTGGCTGAAAATGTCGATACCGTAAGGATGATGTCATATTTGGAATAAATGTCTTTATCCAAACTCAGGTGATTACCAGCCGGGTCGAAGCAATCATCTTCCATATCCAGATTGCTGCCACCTGTCTCCTTGTAGGCGTAAATTTCACCACCTGTCCAATTCATCTCCTCAAGTACACCCGACTTAAAGCCTTTGAAGAATACTTCATGACCGTAGTTTTGAATGGAAAGGGTTTCGTCCTCCAGAAACTTGTAATCCTCGATATTGGCTGGATTCGGTAAATCGATTAGAATGCAGACTTTCTCACCATTGCCACGGCCAAAGCAAGTCGTGAGCAGACGAGTTAGGCTAAAAGGAGGAAAGGAGCGTTCGTTTGCGTCGAGTATCATGATGATTGGGCGTTGCGTGGTTTAATTATTCAATGTTATATACTGTCTAGTTAGGAATATCTGTCAAAGCTTGGTTTGACTCATATGTATCCATCAATGATATCGCCGCTCGTCATATCTCCTTACAAAAAACCTTACATGAAGCGCGCCTTTGATATCATTTGCACCCTGCTGCTGCTCTTTGCACTCAGTCTCCCGCTAGTGATTGTAATCATTTTGCAGGCTATCCTGTTCGGCCGACCACTTTTTTTTCGGCAAACCCGTGCTGGCCAGGGAGGACGCCCCTTTGACATCCTCAAATTCCGCAGCATGCGGGAGGGTATCGGGAACGATGCCGATCGCCTCACCGCATGGGGGCGGTTTCTCCGTTCGACCAGCATCGACGAATTGCCCGAACTGTGGAATGTAATCAAGGGCGACATGAGTTTGGTGGGGCCCCGTCCACTCCCCACGCATTACCTGAATCGTTACTCACCGGAGCAAGCACGCCGTCACGAAGTACGCCCCGGCATCACTGGCTGGGCACAAATCAACGGACGCAACGGACTGACTTGGGGGCGCCAATTCAAGCTCGACGTCTGGTATGTCGAGCACCGTTCCTTCTTGCTCGATCTGAAAATTCTCGGTTTAACTTTTTTCACCGTGCTCCGTCGCGACAATATCACCGAAGAAGGCCTCGCCACCCGCAGTGAATTCTTTGGCCACGAAGATTAAGCCCCCATAGACTATGCCTGACCGCCACGCCATCGAAATCCTGATACTGGAATCAGTCCGACTACTGGCCGACGACTTTGAGCTCAACGCTCTGAAAAGCCCGACCACCCACAGCTCCCTCTACGGCGAAGGCGGTGCCCTCGACAGCATGGCACTCGTCAACCTGATCGCAGACGTCGAAGACGCGCTCACCGAAAAATTCGGGGTTTCCGTCACACTGGCCGACGAGAAAGCGATGAGCGCGCGTCACTCCCCCTACCGCAGTGTCACTGCCCTAGTCGATGCGGTGATCGAAAGAATGCCCTCATGAAAACAATCGTCATTACCGGAACACGCAAGGGCATCGGACAAGCACTCGCCGAACACTACCTGGCCGCCGGCTGGCGCGTCGCCGGTTGCTCGCGCGGCGATGCGAGCATCGAGCACGCCCACTATCAGCACTTTGCCCTGGACGTGAGCGACGAGGACGCCGTTGTCGCCATGGCACGTAAGCTCAGGGCCGACTACGGCCAAGTCGATGCGCTGCTCAACAACGCAGGCATCGCCTCCATGAACCACGCGCTGCTCACCCCCGCCAGTACGGTCAATCGCATCCTCCAGACGAACGTGCTCGGCACCTTCCTCTTCTGCCGCGAAATGGCCAAGCTCATGCGCAGGACGAAGACCGGCCGTATCGTAAATTTCACTACAGTTGCTCACCCTCTCAACCTTGAGGGCGAAGCCATCTATGCCGCCAGCAAAGCCGCCGTTGAAAGCCTGACCCGTATCCTAGCCCGCGAGCTGGCCGAACTGCGCATCACTGTCAACGCGATTGGCCCCACTCCGATTGAAACTGACCTTATCCGCGGCGTGCCGCAGGCCAAGATGGATGCGCTACTCGCTCGACAGGCAATCCAACGTCTGGGCGAAGTCAGGGACGTGATTAACGCCGTCGACTTTTACCTGCGCGAGGAGAGCAATTTCATCACCGGACAGGTGCTGTATCTCGGCGGTGTGTGCTAGTCATGGTTAGAAGTAACCTAATGCAATTGGTGGCATGAAGTGGATCCATACAAAACTGCAAACCTACGCCGAGCGCACTGCTTGCTTCGAAGCTGGGCGAGCATGGACATACGCGGAGTTCATAGAACTCATCGAGCAAACCGGCGCCGATCTACCTCGTGCCAAATCCGCGGTCATTGAAGTCCAAGCGCCGACCACAATCGAAGGCCTCGCCACCCTGCTTGCCATCGCCGAACGCGGCCAAATCGCTCTCCCGCTTCCGCTGGAAATACCGACTACGGAGTGTGCCCGCATGCGAGGGATCGCCGCATCCTCCCCACTCTACGATCGGCTCGAAGGCAGTGGCCTCATACTCTTCAGCAGCGGAACGAGCGGCGAACCAAAAGGCATGCTGCATAACTTCGACGCGCTTTTAAACCGCTATCAGAGCCTCAAAAGTCGCCAGGACCGAAGCCTCTTGCTTCTCCTGATCGATCATATTGGTGGGCTCGACTCCGCCTTCCGTTGCCTCTTCTCAGGGTCGACGCTCATCGTCCCCGAGAGCCGCACGCCAGAGGCCGCAGCCGCTGCCATAGCCGGGCACAAAGCCAACTTGCTCCCCGCCTCACCCACCTTCCTCAACTTAATGCTTCTCTCACATGTGGCCGAGACATACGACCTCAGTTCCGTCGAGATCATCGCCTACGGAGCGGAAGCCATGCCGCAAAAGGTTCTCCAACGCTTGGCAGTAGCTTTCCCCGAAGCGCAACTCCAGCAAAAGTTCGGCACCAGCGAAACAGGAGCGATCCGCATCAAAAGCGTCGACAAGCACAGTCTTTTTTTTCGTATCGAAGACTCAGATACAGAATGGAAAATCGTCGAAGACGAACTCTGGCTCAAAACACCGTCACGTATACTCGGCTATCTCAACGCCGCTTCGAACAACCTAGAGGCGGACGGCTGGTATGCCACCGGCGACCTCGTCGAAACCGATGAGGCCGGCAATCTCCGCATTATCGGCCGCACCAGCGCGCTTATCAATGTTGGCGGACGAAAAGTTCACCCTGCCGAAGTGGAAGCGCAACTCGATACAATTGAAGGCATCGAAGCCAGCCACGTTTACGGGGTCGGTGATCCGATTACGGGCAATAAAATCTGTGCAAAAATAGTCACCTCCTCGGATCGAGACATACGCGAGTGGAAACGTAAGATCCGGAATCATTGTCGCGGAAAGCTGTCTCCTTGGAAAATCCCTAGCCAGATCTTCTTGACTAAACATTTGAATGTGACGGACAGGTTGAAGCGATCAGATCCATAAGGTTTTACAAAGCGCCCTATGGAGCGTTTTTTTGCACCATGGATTGTAGCAGTGTTGGCTGGCCGCCCCGCTAGGTCTGACCAAGAGTTCTCGAAGGAAAAATAACTGAACCGTGCATGCGAGCGGGCGGCAAAGCCAACCCGACTACATTTCTGCGCGTTTGCGAGCGTCGGCTTCGATCGCGGCGAGCATGCTTTGCATGATTTCCGCAGCATCGGTTTTGACCTGATCGAGTTCTTCCGGGTCGGTCACATCAGAGCGGCCGAATACGTAGAACTTAATTTTAGGCTCGGTACCGGAACCGCGGACCGCGAAACTGTAGCCGTTACCCAGCTCGAGGAAGTAAAAATCCTGCGGCGGGATGCGCTTGCCGTCGGCATCGATGATCTCATCCTTGCCGAAGTCGATGAAGCCAGAAACGCTCACCTCGCCAACGACCTTGGGCGGATTCTCGCGGTAGGACTCGAGGATGTTTTTGATCTTCTGCGAACCGGCAGCACCCTCATAATAGATGTTAATGGTCTTTTCTTCGTAGTATCCATGCTGCAAATACAATGCGTCCAAATACTCGGGAAAGGTCATTTCTTGAGCCTTCAAGTATGCGGCCAGTTCGCAGAACATGACAACCGCGGCATTGGCATCTTTGTCGCGCACCTTATCGCTCGCCAGATAGCCATAGCTCTCCTCACCGCCAAAGACGAAATAAGTCGAGTAATCCAGCATGAGGTCGGCCTTCGTCCAGACATCACAAGCGTCGTAATCGACGACGAGGCCCTCCTTCTCAAAAAGCGCGGCCTCCATCTCGGCCTGATAAGCAGCGAGCTTTTCGCCGATCCATTTAAAGCCGGTCAGGGTATTTATCGTCTTCAGGCCATGCCAGGTGGCGACAGCTTCCTGCATCGGGCTGGTGACGAAAGTTTTGATCAGGACGGTGTTGTCCCCACCATCTTCGGGGATAATCTCCGCATCTTTCAGGGTGGAGATACGATACTCCGCCAGCAGTGTGCCGATTTGATTGCCGGAAAGTAGCACCATTTCGCCCGCTCGACTCCGGACGGCGACGCCCATACGGTCGGCATCAGGATCCGTTGCGAGGACAACATCGGCCTTGGTTTCGTTGGCCTTAGCAATGGCCATTTCAAGAGCTTCGGCGTTCTCCGGGTTGGGCGATTTGACGGTCGGGAAACGCCCGTCCGGTTGCATCTGCTCGGGCACTTCGATGACTTCGACACCGAGTTTTTTCAACACCGGCACCGAGCTGATCGCACCGCAGCCGTGGATCGGCGAGAAAACTACCTTGGGCGACTCGTTTTTCATGACGTCGGAATCGACGACCATTTCTTCCAGCATCGAGAGGTATGGCTCGTCCGCTTTTGCATCCAGTACGATGACTGGGCTAAGATCGACGTCGAGGAACTGAGTCAGCTCCTCGAGTCCCACCTGATTAACGAGATCGACAATGCCTTCGGCGTGTGGAGAGACCACCTGTGCACCGTCCTCAAAGTAAGCTTTAAAACCATTGTCGTGCGGGGGATTATGACTGGCAGTAATGACTGCTCCACAGGTAGCTTTGAACTGGCGAACCGCGAAGCTCAACTGAGGAGTGGAGCGTGGTCCCTCGAAAATCAAGGCCTGTCCACCAAGCTTACACCAAGTCGAAGCCGCGAGCTCACAGAAGTGGCGGGAGAAGTGGCGTACATCGTGGGCGATCACAAAGCGCGGCAAATCATATCGGCCGCTGTCTTTGAGATATTTCTCCACGTAGCGGAACATACCCACGGTCGCTCGGATGAGGTTGAAATCGTTCAGCACGTTCGTACCGACCGCGGCGTGCTCGGGCGTGCCCATTTCTGAGAGCTTACCCGTCTCAGCGGCAGTCGTGATTTTACCGATCGTGCGCCCACGGATGCCCCCGGTTCCGAAGGCCATGTTTTGGTAAAAGCGGTCATTCAGCTCTTCCCATGCGCTCTTCTCGACAAGTTCGGCAATGCTGGCACCCACCCAATCGGGCAGGAAGTCGGCGTTCGCCCAAATCTTCAAATTGGCGACGGTGCTTTCCAAAAGAGAGCCCTGGGCTCCGGCGGATTCAATTTCTTCAATTAAGCGCATGGTGTGGATGTAAAATTCAAGGTGGAGTGGTGATTGACTACTTGATCACCGTGCCTTCGGTGATCGCCGGTTTAGGGTCGAGCCCGCCCCACTGGGCGACAAAGTCAGCTTCGTCAGCCGCGAAGCGTGGGCTGATTTCAAAAGTGATTTTTGGCAAACCGCTGTCGTCCGTCTCGATGCGCTCGCCGGCGGCCTTAAGCCAACGGGCAAACATGCGAAGCTGGTCTTCTTTGCAGGTCTTTGGCGAATCGACGCCATCGGCGTTTTTCACTGGGCTGAAGTCGTCTGCGCGCGAGGCTTCGATAATGACGGGGTTTTTGGCAAGAGGCAGCGCGTCGAAGACGAACATTTCGAATTTCACGCCGTTGGGCTCGTCTGGCTTGATCGTCTCTCCGCTAGCGTCGACATAAGGAATCTTTTTATCGGCGCGGTGAAAAGGAAGCTTGGCACCCTCGCCAGTGCCCCCCGCTCGGCCGATGAAGTCGCGGTCGAAAACATGGATAGCCACGCTCCCCCCGTTGAAGCGGATAGACCCATCCTCATTCGTCGCCTCCTGTAGCTCTGCGGGCATGTCACTGTATTCGACGACAAGCGCGGTGCCATATTGCATGCAGAAGTGCCCGACCTTTTCGAGCGCGTAGGCTTTGGGCACCATCTTACTGGAAAGCTCCGACTGCCCAAGGACATGGAAGCCGATGAAGGCTGGATCGATGCACTGCACGATCGGGTTGTCGACCTGGAAATAACTGACGATGTCGATGCCTTGTGCTTTCATTTTGTCGATCGCACCGGAGCGAACGAGGGCGCGCAGGGAACCGCCGTGACCGTCGGGCGTCATAGCAATTTTACCCTTTGCCGCCAGCAAGATCTTTCCCTCGCAGTCCACGGCGGGCACGAGCCCTTGGACGATGAAATGGACCGACCCGCGGTCGAGGCCGAAGTAATCTGCCGCCTCAAAAGCCGCAACAGTGGCATCGTTGTTTATCTCGCTGGTCAGGATAAACCAGGGAATCGTTACGCCGAAGCGCTCCCCGGAACGGGCGATTTTCTCGGCGAAGACCTGAAAGAGGGTCTTTTCTGTGACTGGTGTAATGGGATAGGTGCCCTTCGGGCCGTCGTAGCCGAGGCGTGTGCCCTGGCCGCCGGCTACGGTGAAGGCAGCGACGCGGCCCGCCTGGATCGCAGCCGAACCAGCATCCCATGCGGCTTTCCATTGAGCGGAATCGCCGCCCTTGCTTGGAAGCGCCTTGTAAGACGCGGGCTGGAGGCCATCGAGATTGAGCTTGGATTCGTGTGCAGCTTTGACGTGCTCTGCGACGAGGGCATCGACCTCCGCCAAATCGATCGTCTCAGCTTGAGCGACGAGCCGAGCTTGGCCGTCCGCGTCCAATTGATCGAAAAATTGAAAGACTTGCCCCTGCCCTGCTTGAGCGAAGGACTCAATGAGTGCCTTTGTGGATATTGACATAAATCTAGGGTGGAAAGCCGTGCCGAAAAAAGCAAACCCGAACGCGAGTATCCGTCAAATAGACGTCAAACGTCTCCCCTTCGTCCCCTACGGCTCTTCCGAAAAACGAAAGAGCAACTCATCCGGACGCGCGTAACCAAGCCGCTCGCGGACGACTCGCTCCAGAAACTCGGGGTCGTTGATCAAACGCGCCATGTAGGCCTCTTTTTGGGCAAACTCTTTTCGAGCTTGTATGAGCTTGGCCTCGATCCTATTTTCACGCGCTTGAAAGTTTTGGTATTCTCGATGCGTCTTTAACACGAGTCCGCCAAAAAATACGACCAACACGCACAACATGCCCATCAACATGAGCACCAAAGCACGTTCTTTTCGCTGGGCGGTTTTTTTTGACATCAGACATTCTAAAAAAGGCCATTTTTCCAGATATGGAAAGGGTATTCTACACTAAGCTATGTATCTCGAATACTTCGGATTTAAGGAAATGCCCTTTCATGTGACGCCTAATCCGCGTTTCCTCTTCCTCAGTCCCACCCACGAAGAGGCGCTCCAGCATCTCCGTTACGGAATCGAAGAAAAGAAAGGCTTCATCGTGCTAACCGGCGAAGTCGGCTGTGGAAAAACCACGCTCTGCCGCAAACTATTGGAAGAGCTGGAAAATCGCGAGGAGGTCGATACCGCGCTCCTACTCGAACGCATTCACGCCGAGCGTGAGATCGTGGTCATCATCGATGAGGCACAGAACTTGTCGTTCGAAATCATGGAAATGCTGCGCATGCTCTCCAACCTGGAGACCTACGATCAAAAGCTCCTTCAGATCATACTCATCGGGCAGCCGGAGCTCAACGATAAGCTGAAAGAGGACCGCCTCCGTCAATTACGTCAGCGAGTGCTCGTGCACTACGACCTTAAACCCCTCACACCGAACGAAGTGCACCTTTACATTCTTCATCGCCTCTCTCTAGCCGGCTGCAAAGGGCCACTCCATTTTACCTCTCGGGCAATTAAGAAAATCGCAGCCGGCAGCTTGGGCATACCGCGGATGATTAATAATATTTGCGACAAATCTCTTCTCTCCACGTTCATACGCAACGACAATGAAGTCAACTACTGGGATGTGCGTAAGGCTCTTAAAGATATTAACCGACTGCATAGGTAGATGGCGGATAAATGATGAATAATGGCGAATACCAGAAACACATCGTCCATCATTCATCCGCTATCATTCATCCGTCATTTCATCTCATGTCCCTCATCAACCAAGCCCTGCGAAAAGCACAACGCGACCGCACCCCCAGCCGTAGGCCCCTAGGAGGCGAGCAGACGCCCACAGCCTACGCCAGTTCGACGGCCAGAGGGATGCGTCCGGCACTCGTGATAGGCCTAGTCATTGCGGTGGCTATTCTCGTGGGGCTTGTGGCCGGGCTCAGCGTCGTCATCTTCAAGGGCGATTCCACGCCGCTCACACGGGTGGCTGCAGCCCCGGCAGCGACGCCGCAAAGCGGCCCCGTCGCGGAACCGCTATCGTCTGCTCCTGCGCCCGCCCCACTGGATGTACTCCCCGGTCCTCCGGTCGCAACTGGGCCGGCGGCGCCCGCCGCAAAGCCCAGTGACTTCGAAGAACTGCGCAAAGCGCGCGAGGCGACTGAAGCCGAAGCGGCCACCCCAGCCACAGCCGCTGCCCAACCGAGCGAAGACATCATTGCCTGGCTTGGTAACGCGAAACTCTCCGGCGTCCGCATCTCGGATACGGAGAGTAAAGTTATCGTCAACGGCAAGGCCTATGCGGTAGGTGACTACGTACATTACAAGCTGGGCATCAAAATTATGCTCATTCAGGAAAGGCAAGTGCTCTTCGTCGATCTCAAGGGTAAGAAATACATGAAACGCCTGTAAAGCGTGGCGCCAAAAAAATGAAGTATTCCGATTCGAAGTATTCAAAGCGTACTCGCCCCAACTCGCAAATCAAGCCCGAGCCATCCGTCGGACCCAAGACGCCCAACTCCCAAAACCCGACAGGCAGCGAACGCAGGCTGACAAACCAAAGCTGTTATGCACCAACGCGCGCCTACCTCTGGCCTGGCCTCTTGGCCTTGGCCATTTTCACCGCTTCCGGAGCACAACAGCTCGCCACGCCCGACCTCGGCTTTCAATTCTCCAAAGATAAACTGGGGCACTTTCTGGTCTTCGGCCTACTCGCTACCGCCATCCTGCGGACACCAAAATTGCGAGATCTGCGACAACGGAGCCTACTTATGGCCGCACTCATCGCCTCGCTCTACGGCGGCTTCGACGAAGTCCGCCAATCGTTCACCCCCGGACGCAGCGTCGAACTGGCCGACTGGCTGGCCGATACGCTAGGAGCTTTGGTCGCGGTGTTAGTTTACGCACGCTGGCATAGCTATCGACGACTACTGGAGTGGAAGGCGCGAGGGGGACGCAAGGCCACCCAGACCTAGGCTACTAGCATACTGCCGCGCAAGGGAAGAGTCGCTTGAAGCTGAATTTCATAATTATTTCAATATCAGATGGATGCTAAAGGGGTCTGGGTTCTTCGCTATTTTTAATGGATTTATCCACTGAAGATTTTTTTAACCACGGATGGACACAGATTAACAAGGATGAATTTACTTCCATTCATTCTTTTATCCGTGTGCATCCGTTCATCCTTGGTTCACATTTTCTTCTACATCAAAGAAGTGGTTTAATTTCAAAGCACTGACTTTACCCGCCCTACCACTAAAATTAGCGAAGAGCCGGGGTCTGCAGTTCTCAACCCACAGTCGCGGCCATCATTTCTTCACGGGCTTTTTCAGCCAGCGGAGTCGAGAGATAGCGTTCACCAAAGCTGCAACCGATGGTCACGATCATCTTGCCGGCCATTTCAGGGCGCTTGGCGAGTTGCATCGCAGCCCATACGTTGGCTCCGGTTGAAATACCGCCGAGGATGCCATCCTTCTCGGCCAGCGATTGGGCGGTGGCGAAGGCGTCTTCGTTCGAGACTTTGATAATCTCATCGATGATATCTACGTTGCAATTCTTAGGAATGAATCCGGCACCGATTCCCTGGATTTTGTGCGGGCCCGGTTGGCCACCCGAAATAACGGGGCTCGCTTCGGGCTCGACTGCAACAGTGTAGAGTTCCTTCCGGGACTTGATAACCTCGGACACGCCGGTGATAGTGCCGCCCGTGCCCACCCCTGCGACGAAGGCGTCGATCTTGCCGTCGCTCGCCGCCCAGATTTCCTCCGCCGTGGTCTGGCGGTGCGCTTCGGGATTGGCAGGGTTTTCGAATTGCTGCGGCATGAAGGCGTTCTCGCCATATTCCTCGACCAACTCACCGGCGCGGGCGATCGCACCCGGCATACCCTTGGGCCCGGGGGTCAAAACGATCTCAGCGCCCAGCATCCGAAGGAGCACGCGACGCTCGACCGACATGGTTTCCGGCATGGTCAGAATGAGCTTGTAGCCCTTGGCCGCGCAAACGAAGGCCAGGGCGATACCCGTGTTACCTGATGTCGGCTCGATCACGATGCTATTGGCATTGAGCTTACCCTCACGCTCGGCGGCCTCGATCATGGCCTTACCGATGCGATCTTTGACGCTGGCAAGGGGATTGAAAAACTCACACTTCAGGTAAATATCGGCTGCAAGACCAGCAGTAGTATTGTTTATTTTAACAAGTGGGGTGCTACCCACGGTGTCGACGATGGAGGCGTATAATTTAGTCATAATTCAGTTACGGTTAAAAAAGCAAGGTAGCTCCAGCACAAGCTGATTTCAAGCCGTGGCAACATTGTTCAGCCAAGAAATCGGGGATTCCGGCACAAAAAAACACCGCTACGCGGTGTTTTTTGAACGGATCCGCTATCGGCGACGCGGGCCGAAGCTGCGCTTAGGAGCATTTCGCTGGACCTGGGCGTTACGAAGGCGGTAGACGATTCGCGCCTTATCCAGATCATACGGGCTCATTTCCATCTTTACCGTATCACCCGTGGTGATCTTAATGAAATGCTTACGAAGTTTACCCGAGATGTGCGCGAGCACTTGGTGGCCATTGGCCAGCTCGACCCGAAACATAGTGCCCGGGAGGACGGCTACAATTTTGCCTTCAACTTCAACGTATTCTTCGCTTTGTGCTTTTGCCATAGATAATTAGGAAAGCGGCGAGACAATCGCTTTACCTCCGAAAGTCAAGGATGCTCTCACAGGTTGTGATCCGTGATCCGTGATCCGTGATCCGTGATCCGTGATCCGTGATCCGTGATCCGTGATCCGTGATCCGTGATCCGTGATCCGTGATAAGCGGATTCACAGTTGCGAATACGGTCACAAGCTCTTTTTTAAAAAAACATTACTATTTTTCGCATCCCGCATCCCGCATCCCGCATCCCGTATCCCGCATGGACTGCCCATTCGACAAGCTCTACCCATCCGAATTAAATCGCGATGCTGACTACTTTATGACTCACGCTTATAATGAAGCGATTGAAGCGTGGAAAAAGGACGAAGTGCCCATCGGCGCGGTCATTGAACACGAGGGGCGCATCATCGCCTCCGCGCACAACCAGTCCCGATCAGCCAACGACCCGACCGCACACGCAGAAATTCTCGCGATCTCGCAAGCGGCCAATACACTCGGCGACTGGCGACTCAACGAATGCACGCTCTACGTGACGAAGGAGCCCTGCCCGATGTGCTCCGGGGCACTCGTCATCGCGCGCATCGGCAAGGTCTGTTATGGGCTGCCGGATCCGAAAATGGGCTGTGTCGGCGGCGCGACTGACCTGGGTGCACTGCCTGAGAGCAACCATAAGTTTAGCTCCACTGGCGGCATCCTCGAAGAACTCAACCATGAGATACTCAAAGCCTTCTTCGAAAAAAAACGCCTGACCCGTAAGTCGATAACTTAAGGTATGATCCGCAGGAACAGATTTCATAAGCACTCGTTTGACAGGACAGGACGGACGATTCACAATCGAGGTTCTTTCAGAAAACTAAACCTAAATTACAAAACAATCATGGCACACGAACTACCAGCATTACCCTACGCATACGATGCGCTCGAACCGCATATCGATGCACGCACGATGGAAATCCACCACAGCAAGCATCACAATACTTATATCACAAATCTAAACGCCGCGATCGCAGGCAGCGAGCTCGAAAGCAAGTCGATCTGCGAATTGATCAGCGACCTCTCTGCAGTGCCCGCTGAAAAGCGCGGCGCTGTCCGCAATAACGGCGGCGGTCACGCCAACCATAGCTTTTTCTGGACGATTCTCAGTCCGAACGGCGGGGGCGCCCCGACTGGCGAATTAGCCACAGCGATCGACGCTGAACTCGGCGGATTCGATGCCTTTAAAGAGGCATTTGCTAAAGCAGGTGCCACACGTTTCGGCTCGGGTTGGGCTTGGCTCGTCGTCAAAGCAGACGGCTCACTCGCCGTCACGTCGACTCCCAACCAAGATAGCCCTTGCATGAAGGGCGTGGCTGAAGTCGAAGGCAAGCCCGTCATCGGCCTCGATGTCTGGGAGCACGCCTACTACCTAAAATATCAGAATCTTCGCCCTAAATACATCGAGGCTTTCTGGAACGTAGTCGACTGGAGCGCGGCCGAGGAAAACTATAAGAACGCCAAGGCTTAAGGCTCGAACTAAGAAGTTACTGACTGCGCAGTCAGTTGGCTGTAATGTCCACAAGAGCCGTCCCATCCTGGGGCGGCTTTTTTTCGGCTGATTCAAGATCACTCGCCGTTCCGACAAAGTCCAGCGCGAGACCTTCGCCCTCGGCTAATACGTCCATCCACGCTTCGACGCCGACCACAAGTGGTATTAGACATGTCTCCAGCCGAAGGTAGACTGCACAAAATGCAAACGCCCGCTGCAGCCCCCTCGGAGCGCCCATACTTGGCTCCAAGGGCAAGCCTAAGATTACCTAAATGCGTTTCAGCCAATAGCCCACAGAATGCCGTCGATACGGTCTAGATCTTCGGCTTCTCAAAGAGTGAGTCGAAGAGCCCCACATTCGCCCGCACCTTATTAATACATACACCTTGGAAGAAGTTACCGTCGCGCTCAAATCGCGCCGTCTTCGCCAACCAGACACCGCGGATTTGCTCAAAATCCGAAAAGTAAATTTCCTCTAAATGCTCCCTCCCCGCCTCCGACGAAGCCTGCCGACGGAGCTGGACCTCTTGCAAATGTTCTGTGCCGAGCCATAGCCGTTCATAAGGCACATCCGACGCTGCTCGACTGGCTATCTC
>JACKQG010001177.1_pt1 | contig 36754 bp, 33 predicted proteins | sample 8237621 | NCBI WGS metagenome assembly JACKQG01 (sample SAMN15677084, study PRJNA649215) | marine metagenome | biome: marine; feature: Black Sea; material: saline water; isolation source: suspended particulate matter (SPM) from the Black Sea western gyre | collected 2013-06-09/2013-06-10 | depth... | reverse complement strand
CAGAACAGGAATCCGCCCTTTACAGGTATCAACGGCAATCTGGATCACCTCTTCATGCTCTGCATGGTTCAAGGTGGCCGACTCGCCGGTCGTGCCGCAGGGCACAATTCCGTTAGTTCCATTTTCTATATGAAACTCGATCAATCCACGCAGGGCGGCGGTGTCTACTTTCCCGTTTTTAAACGGGGTCACTATGGCAACAAACGAACCTTCAAACATGGGAACCAGATATATAGGTTAATATTCTACGAGCGTACCTTCAAAAGCTATGCGGGTAGGGCCTTCCAGATAGACCCCCGAATCAGCCTTACCATTGGTCGCTTCAAAATCCACTTTCAAAATATCTCCACCCCGGGTTTCCACTTCAACCGGAGGCAGGACCATTTTTTTATAAAAAGATAACAGGGCCGAGGCCACCACTCCTGTACCACAGGCCAGCGTTTCGTCTTCCACTCCGCGCTCATAGGTGCGGATTTTAAGTGCCTGGGCGCCCACTTTCTCGACAAAATCCACATTGGTTCCGGCCGGAGCAAATGCGTCATGGAAACGGATACCATGACCCGCCTCCCTCACATTCACACTTTCAACGTTATCAGAATAAACAATGGCGTGCGGCACGCCGGTGTTGAGACTGTCCACCTGATATTGCGTCCCATTCAGCGCGACCGCAATATCCTGTCTTAAATTTTGCGGCGCAGTGAGTTTGACCCTCACCGTTGTTCCATTCACTTCCGCACCCACGATCCCCGCCAGAGTCTCTAAAGTCATTTTGGCGGGAGCGATGTTCTTTTCCACCGCATAACGGGCCACACAACGACCGCCATTGCCGCACATCTCGGCGGAGGAACCATCTTCGTTATAAAAATCCCATTTAATATCGGCCTGGTCCGAGTTCTCGACAAAGATCACCCCATCCGCACCGATAGACATTTTTCGGTCGCACACGCGCCGGACAAAATCGCGCTTTTTACCCTCGTCCATGACCGGCACCCGATTATCAATGATGATGAAATCGTTGCCACTGCCACTCATTTTTGTGAACTGAATCGCCATATCAAAACTAACCTGTTAAATATTGTTTCTTTCTTAGATGCCATACAACCCTTGAAGGGTGCAAACTGGTCTAAACAAACCCCTTATCCTATTGCCAGCCTACAATGATGACGAGATTCTACCACACCACTCGGCGTGGGTCTATTGAGTCAATAACACCATTTGTTGCCACAGATGGGAAGCCTCCCCCTGACAAGGGGGATTGAGGGGGTTAGGCTTGTCATTCTAAACGTAGTGAAGAATCTCCGGGGTGATTTATCATTAAAAAACACCTGACAATTTTACCCTCCCCACTCACTGGTTATTGCTTAATTTAGTTCTGAATGATGAACTTGATTGAATAACCTTGCATACGATGGCCTGGCCATATCTCCTTTAAAATTATTATATTTTTCCCCATTAATTTGGTGGTCATAGTAATTTCTTTTGAAAGATTTACTTTGATTTCCTCTGGAACTTCATTTCCGAGAGCTTTAGCAAATAGTTTTCCAGCAATTTCGCAAAATTCATGCCTCGTTTCAAATGATGAATCAGGGGTGTTAATAGCCATTACTAAATTCAACTTAGTTGCAACCGATTCCTCTCCTTCAATATAGTAAACAATATTATTAAGCGTGAACCCATCACCTACTCTTAAACAGTCTGAATTGGAGCACCAATCATCACAACCTCCTACAGATCGATGGTAATCACTGGGTATTAAGCCTTCTGTAATTAGAAATTCTCGTGCCATAAATGGAGACCAACCCAAATCAAGAGGTATTTCTTCCGGGCTTTGCTCTCTTTCCCATGTGGTTTTGACCTCACGAATTGCATCTTTAATGTCTTGCCTGTTTTCTCGGTTGGTCAAGTTCAAGTTGCGCGTCCATCTATTCAATAATTCTATTCGAAAATGAAAAGCTTTAATTGCGCATCGCTTTGCATATGCCCGAAGTGAAGGCTCTTTGACAACAAACTGCAATCTAACAAAAGCATTCTCATAATTAACATAGAGGTTCATCAAGAATATGAATGGAAGGTAAAACATGAATAAGATTGGCGGCAAAGAAAAGTCTGTGAGCGTTTGTAGTTTTGCAAATTTTTCAATATCTGCACTTATTTGAAAGATTACATAAAAAATTAAGCCCAGACCAAACCACGCAAACAGCGCATTAAGCAACCCTTCCACCTGCGAATATTTCTTGTCCGTCTCAGAATAAGCCAATACGCCCCCCAATAAAGCTAAAACAGGAATAATAATGAGTTCAACCCATAATGGGAAAGTATAAAAAGCAACGACAAACTCAAGGACAATTATTAATTTAAAAATTATCCTTTATTGCTGCCTTAAAGTAACTAGGAGCATTTTTGATATCAGTGATTCTAAATAATGATACTGCCGCAACTAAAATACTCCAAAGGATCGTGTTTTTTAGTTGGCTGATTGTCCACAGACCCAGCTCATTCAAACCATATACCAAGAGCCCAATATAAATAGCCATTAAACCCAGTGACAACAGTATCTTTATATTAAAAAAAGCCGCCGCGACCTGAGCAAATGAGTTTCTAAGGGTTGGTTTAATTAGGCACAATAGGAATAAAACAGCACCCCATATTCCGACAGCAATCTCGCGGTTGTTAAAAATACTCATCAAATCCATTCGGAATAAAACCATAGAAGATTGAAGGCAACCCCCCTAGCCCCCCTTGTCAGGGGGGAATTGAGTAGAAACTTCTCAAGCCGAGATAACTCTTTTCTCGTCGAGTAAAGCTATTGCTATTTGCCACCAGCGTCACGCTGGTGCCGAGTGGTTAGACGCGCCAGCCTTTAGCGGTGCTGAGTTTAAGCAGTGCGGGCAGGAAGGTGACGGATGCGATGAGACAGTTGAACACTCCCAATGTCAGCACCAGCCCCAGACTGAAAACACCATAATGGTTAGCCACCATCATGCTGCCGAACCCGATCATGGTGGTGAGAGAACTGAGCAGAACGGCTTGCCCCGTGCTTTTCCCCAGAACACTGGCGTTTTTATCTTCTTCTTCCCTATAGCGGTGAGTGATGTGAATGCCGTTGACCACGCCAATGCCGAGAATAAGAGGCAGGATGACGAGGTTCGCCATGTTCAGCTTCAGCCCGATCAAGTCCATAACACCTACCGTCCATATGGACCCCACCAGCACCGGAAGCAGAACGAAAAAAACTGTACGTATATTCCGAAACAGAAAAAACACATAAATGAAGATCGCTATCATGGCATAGAGTCCACCCTTGACATAACCTTCTGTCATCAACCGGGTGGACTCAAACATATGCACGGCAGTGCCGGTGACATTGGGGTCTACCGACCTGAGGTCGTTTAAATATTTTTTGCGTTCATCCAGATCCCAGACATCCACGCTGGGGAAAATATTCGCTACATACTTGCCTTTTTGTGAGATGTAACGCTTTCTCAGGTCTTCGGGAATTTCTTCCAGCCGCACCAACTTCACATCGGCATTGGCTTTGAGTTCATCCATAAGGTTGCGGTAATCAGCGAAAAGCAATTGTGAAAAATTTGCCAGTCTTTGCTCGGCCAGATCAGGCCCCACCTTCTGGCTTAGTTCCCGAAAATTTTTGACGAGGTTTCCCGCTATCTGCACCTCATCGAGTTCATCCCCCTCCCTTCCCTGCAGTTTGAACTGGATGCCTTTGAGAGTTTTGTTCAACGCCTTCCATGAAAAGTCAACATCTTCCGGTTCCACTTCCAGATTTTTTAAAAGCGGCGCTAGGTTTTCACGGATGATGCGCGCGTTTTCTTCCTGATGATCGGGCATCACCGCTGAAATGCTCTCAACCCGGGCCACGGTTGGCAGGGCCTTGAGTTGGCGTTCCTTTTCCTGAATCTCCTCCAAAGAGTCCGCCAGGATAGAAGCCGACCAGGCAGACCGCCCTGCACTTTCAAGAATTTTCATTTCATATTGCACCGCCTCGGTCCCCTTGGCTTGCAGGTTGAGCAGGTTGTAGTCAAAACGCAGATCTTTCAATGACAGGGAAGCGATGAGAACCAGAACGGTACACACTGCGATGATGAGATAATAATGATCAAACAGTTTGTCGATGCACCCTCTTTGTTTGGCACTCGAGGATTTTATTTGTGCATAACTCGGCTTGCGCCATTTTTCTTCCAGCGTGATCAGGGCGGGAAGCACCAGAAGCATGGCGACCATGCAGAAAAGAATGCCCCATCCGGCGATCCAGCCCAGTTCCACAATGCCGATGAAGTCGGTCAGCACCATGGCACCAAACGCCATGGCGGTGGTGATGGCACCGGAAAAGTTTCCCTTCCCTGTTCCCTGAAGAGTTTTTTGCAGAGCTGCCTGGATTTCATTGCCTTGTTGGCGTTCTTCCTTAAAGCGTTCGAGTATATGAATTCCAAAATCTATGCCCAACCCAATCAGGATAGTGGTGAATACCACGGAAAGAATATTCAAGTGACCAATGGTCAGGGTGGTGAACCCCATCGTCCAGCTCAAACCGAGCAGGAGACAGAACACGGCCAGAAGAGGTTTAACGACTCCCTGATAGGCAATGATGAATAGCAGGGCAACGCCTGCCAAAGCGATCTTGGAAGCGGTTTCGACATCGGACTGGGTGGTCACCATTTCATCACTGGATATCACATCTTCCCCGGTGAGCCCGACTGTTACGCCGGGAAAATCTTTACGGGTTTCAGCTATGAATTGGCGGGCCTGCTCCACGGCATCCTTGTAACCGGTGAAACTGGTTTCATCATCGTTGGGAATCACCAGAATGAAAAGCAGGTCTCCATTTTCAGAAACCATATACCCTTGTTCGCGCAGAGATTCGTCACCCCCTTTAAACAAAGCCTGCCAGGGTGAACGATAACTGGTTTCACCCGTCAAGAACCGGGTCATTTCTTCCAGAAGCCGAATCAACAGGTTGAGGTCACCCTCATCTTCACTTTTTTCCTCGTCTTCACCGCCTAAAAAATCGGTCAGCAGGGAATCGACCATGCCGGAACTGATTTCAGCATTGATGCTGGATAAAAGCGGGTGGAGTCCGGGTGAAAGATTCACCGACTCCAGAAAATCCTGATGGTCTTCCAGCTTGCGGCCCAATGTTTCCAGTTCATCCTGCTCAAGATAAAGCATGAACCGAGAACGGAAATAACCTGTATCGATTTTATAAACCACTTTGGAGAAGAGATGCGGTTGGGCTTGCAGTTTTTTTTCCAGCGCTTCGGCAAAACCGGACATGTCCGCAGGGGTTTCCCCTTCCACCACCACAACCATGCCGTCCAGGTCTTCAAATTGTCCGCGATAGTTTTCATATCGTTCGACATAAGGCAGGCCTTTGGCTACCAGATCACCGCGGCCGGTTTTGAAAGTGAGTTTTTGTGCAGTCACCCACAGAGACAGGATGGCTAAAATCAGGGATGCGGCAATAACAAGCAGGGAATGCCGATAGGCAAAACGTTCAATGGCAGACAAGAAACGACTGAGCAAGCCATTAGCGGATGGGGGTGTCATGGGAGCTTTATAGTTCGACCCGGCGAACCGCCGGTGGCCAGCGGAGGCTCTCCGCTAGAAGCGCATACCCAAGCTGAAGACGTGGGCATTGAGTCCAATATTAGGGAATTGAATTCCGGCATTTGAAACATGAAAGAGTCGGTAGTTTATGGAATAGGCACCCTCTTTCTTGAAGTATTCTAATCCGGCTCCAGCATGAAGCAAGAATTGGAACTCACTGCCTAACTCCCTATCGGCAACATCTTTCCAGTTGGTCATTGAAAAACCAGCTCCAAGGAGAATGTTCGGCGCCCATCGTCTTTTAGGGCTGAGAAATTTATACTGCGCCATCACTGGAGACCAGCCGAGCAGGAATTTGTCATCACGATCAGCAAAAGCGAGCCCGGCTTCCATATGGTAGAACAACGCCCCTTGATACCAGGAGTCGCCACCAATCACCCCTGTCAAATTGCGTTGCCAGTTCGGGAAAAGAAATGCAAACCCCATATCCGTTCTGTTTGGAGGTCCTGGTGGGAGATTAAAGTTATGTCCCCAGCCAAATTGACCACCAAAATCGGAACTACCTTTTTCAAATCTTTGTGAAAAGTTTTCGGCTCCTGCGGTCGCCACATTCAACATCAAGAGAACCAAATGAACAGCCACGATACGTACTATAAATTTCATATCCTATTGTTTCCTAAAGTTTAAAATCTCTTTAATCGCAACACATTAAAGGACGGATTGTAGCATAAAAGCTGTTGATTTCCAGCCCATTATTTGCATTTGTCTTCATACCTGTTTGTGTTATAATCGGCCTTTTCTTGAATAAATAAAGGGATTTTCGCTATGATGGGAATCGGTTTTCCAGAATTAATGATCATTTTGGTCATTATTATGATTATCTTCGGGGCTGGAAAGCTACCGGAAATTGGCAGTGCTTTTGGTAACAGTATTCGGAACTTCAAGAAATCTATGAAGGAAGCCGAAGAAAATGCAGAAGAACTCCCTGAGGGTACTGACGCAGAAGCTACGGATACAGCAAAAGAGGTGACCGAAGGAGATAGCGATACACCTGAAACTGCTGAGGACCCTGTAGCCTCTACCACCGAACCGGAAAACAAATAAAACATCCCCCCTTCTCCCCCTCCCAGAGAGGATTGTTTTTTTTACAAGGTTCCGCCTTTATTTGACGAATCTCTTTGTATTTGAAAGCATCCTAAGCTAACTGGAATAAAAAGGGGAATTGCAAATCCCGGCAGGTTTTCCGTAAGCGAAGGAGCCTATGCCTTTCTCCTAACAGAAAATAAAACTGGATTTGCTCTTTTATGTCCTTTACCCAGCCAAAAGAAGAAAAAGAAATTGAAGAAGCTCTAGTCAAGGATTTTCAAGCTGGTAATCCTGACGCTTACGACAAGATAGCTGAGCTTTATCAAAAGAAAATATATGCCCTCAGTTTCAACCTGGTGCGCAACCAGATGGATGCGCAGGATGTGACTCAGGAGGTTCTCCTGACCTTGTTCAAGAAGATCCATACGTTTCAGGGCAAATCGGCGTTTTCGAGCTGGGTTTACCGTATCACCTTAAACGCCAGCTATATGAAACTGCGGAGCAAGAAGAAAGAACCCAATATTTCTATTGACGAGTTACTACCCTCCTTCAATAGTGCCGGGTACCAGCAGGAAAAAATTCAGGACTGGTCGGAAAATTCCGAGTCCTTATTGTTTACCAATGAAACGCGCGAGGTCATCAACAAAGCCGTTGGCCTTTTGCCAGAAAAAGAAAAAGTGGTTTTCTTGTTGCGGGATGTTGAAGGCCTCTCAACCGAAAAGGTGAGCGAAGTACTAGACCTGACCATTCCGGCAGTAAAGTCGAGACTGCACCGGGCCCGATTGTTTTTGAGAAAAAAACTTTCCGGCTATTTTGAGGAATACAGTTCCCAAAAGGGGGAAGCATGATCTGTTGTAAAGAATGCATTGATTTGCTGTACGATTATATTGAAGGGTCGCTGGATCAAAACACCAGCAAATCACTTGAGGAACATTTTGAAGAATGTCCCCCTTGCATCGCTTTTTTGAATACCTATAAATCGACAACCACCCTTTGCCGGGACACTTTGAACCAAATTGAAATTCCCGATGAAATTCGCCGTACCCTGCAAAGTTTTCTGCAAGAGAATAGAGACCAGCAAGAAAAGAAATAACCTCTCACCTCAACTACCGGGAAACACCGGAACGCTTCCGGAGTACAATACGTTGACAAACCTCACAGGTTTATCTATATTTTTTAGACAGCTTCATATTTCAGATTTTTCACCTCAAACCTGATAAAATCACTTATTTAATATAACCCTCTTTCGAGGCAAGGATATGGTTGAAATGAAAGTTGAGGGCCTTACGTTGGACCCGCTCACCAACATGCCCATCATTATTTTGAAAGATTCAACCGGTTCTAAGGCTCTCCCCATATGGGTGGGTTATTTTGAGGCCAACGCAATCGCTCTGGAAATAGAAAAAATCTCCACCCCACGCCCCATGACCCATGATTTACTCAAAAACCTGATTCATAATATGAAGGCCAAGGTCAACCATATCCTCGTCAATGAATTAAAAGATAATACCTTTTACGCTGTCATTTCCCTGGTATGCGGAGACCTGACCCTTGCTATAGACTCGCGCCCTTCCGATGCTATCGCTCTGGCACTCAGAACCAAGTCTCCCATCTTTGTTGAAGAGAAAGTGATTGAGGCCGCTAAAAGCCTGGATCTCCCCGATCCAGGAAAAACCAAAACGGCTGACGACAAGCAGTGGAAAAACTGGCTGGATAATATAAAACCGGAGGACTTCGGCAAACTTTGACACCACATAATGATGCCGAAACATTCTGCCTACTGCGCTTTCTCATTCCTTAATTGTTCCGCTTTAACCTTATTGAAAGTGGAGTTGTTGCCCGAAACTCAAGTTAACTGCATGAACTTAGTGAAAAGGAACCCGTGAAAAATATAGGGCTATTTTGCAAACCAAGACCCTCCTCCGTCGACCCGAAAATAGTCAACACTCTGGTGCAATGGTTGCGAGATCGCGGCTGCAAGCTTTATATGGATCAGGATACCGCCGAATTGATCCAGGAAACAGCAACCTGCTCGCATGAAGAAGTTCCCAGCTTCTGTGAACTGATCATTGTACTTGGAGGAGACGGAACCTTACTAAACGTGGCCCGCATCGCCCACTCGCACGGAGTCCCTATTCTGGGAGTCAACCTCGGTAGCCTGGGTTTTTTAACCGAAACCACCCTTGAAGACCTTTATCCCACTCTTCAAAGCACCCTGAACGGAAAATGTGAAATAGAACACCGCATGCTGCTGAATGCTTCTCTCTGGCGCGATGGGGCAAAAATACAAAATTTTAATGTGCTGAACGATATTGTCATCAATAAGGGCGCTCTGGCCAGAATCGTCAACCTTACAGTGCTCGTCAACGACCAGCCTATGACCTCCTACCGGGCTGACGGATTGATCATTGCCACACCAACAGGCTCCACTGCTTATTCCCTCTCGGCGGGAGGCCCCATCATTCACCCCAGCATGCATGCTCTGGTATTGAGTCCGATTTGTCCCTTTGTTCTGACAAACAGATCCATTGTGATTCCCGACACTTCCGAGATCAAAGTGCAACTGACCAAACGCCACGAGGACGAGGATGTCAGGATAACGCTTGATGGGCAGATGGGTTGCGATATGAGGTCTGGAGATATTCTTGCGGCGGAAAAAGCCCAGATATCAGTAAAACTGGTGCAGGCTCCCGAAAAAAACTATTATCAAACTCTGAGAACAAAACTTCATTGGGGAGGCATGACGGAAAGTTAAATCCCCTGTCAGATGCTAAAACTCGATTGGCTCAATTTATGAATCAAAATATCGTTTCCTGCGGCCATAAAATAAATATTGGAACCCGTGTGGTTTTATGGAACGAAGGCTTGGTTTGCCCCAACAAAAGGGGACGGTCCACCTGCTCCCATCACGACCCCAAACTCAATGATGCACCATCCAGAAAAGATTCAGCTTATAAAATCCTGAAACCTGAATCGGCATACAAGGAACTGACGCAACGAGTTCATCAGTTCGTCCTGCATTACGATGCCTGCTACAGCTCTTACCACTGCCACCAGTTGATGAAGGAAAGTTCTTTCAAGGGGAGTCATTTCTATCTGGATCTCGACGGCACCCTTTACCAGACCTGTGACTTGTACTGGAAAACCAATACCGCTCCTGCCGATGACCGACAAGGCAACGAAAGGGCTATCCATGTCGAAATGGCAAACCTTTCATGGGAAGCTCTGGCTAAAGATTCTGAATGGCTCCCTTCCAATAAAGATAAATACCGAAAAAAAAGAGGGCAGTGGCTGCTCGAACTGCCTGATGACTACCGCGATAAAATCCAGACTCCCGGATTCCAGGCCACCCCAGCACGCACTCACGGCACAAGGGGGTACTTCAGCAAAAAGGTCAATGGTCGAATCGTCCGCATGTGGGATTTTACCGAGGAGCAATATCAATCTCTGATCAAACTCTGCATCGGCATCAACCACCTTCTGCCCAGAGTTAAACTGCAAGTGCCCTTCGACAAAAATTCCGGGCGACATCCCCTCGACAGATTAAAAAACTACTCTAAATTTTCCGGCATTCTGGGTCACGCTCACGTGCAAAAAGGCGACAACGGACTGGAGTGCAAATACGATCCCGGATCGGCTTTCAACTGGGCCCGACTAAAAAAAGCCTTCGACTCCACTAGCCCGTAAATTGCATGAGTAAAAAGCCTAAAATTAAAAAAAGCAAACCCGGTCAGAACAAGCCTGTATTTGCCAAAGCGCACCCCCCACACAAAGTGCAACCCCCTCAATCCCCCTTGTCAGGGGGAATTAATTAAATGTCCCCCCTGACAAGGGGGATTGAGGGGGTTAAAATCATTAACTAAGAATTCTCATGCAATATCCGGGCTAGCCGTGGGGGCAATGAGCAACCAGCGTGACGCTGGACTCAGTTGGCAATGGCCTCACGCCATACGAAGGGAAAGCAACTGAGCAAGAATATCTTCAGCCGAGACAACTCTTTGCTCGCCAACAAAAGCTATTGCCCATTGGCTCCACGCCGAGTGGGAGGGGGAATTTTGGGTTGACGTTTGGCCCGGTTTGGGGGAAGCTTGATAGATTCCATAAAATATTGTAAAAACTTTATATGCATCAGTCCTCTTTGACCCGTTTTCTACTAGTTCTCACAATTCTTTTACTACCCCATTGGGCTAGTGCCGAGACCTGGTATGTTAAAAAGTCGTCCACCAAACTGCAGGCCAAAGCTTCGGCGCGTTCCGAAGTATTGAGCAAATTGCAGAAGGGAACCGCAGTGAAGGTGAAGAAAAAAGCTGGCAAGTTTTTTCAGGTTTCTACCGGCGGAAAAACCGGCTGGGTGTTTCGATTCAAGCTTTCCAAAAAAGCTCCGGCTGGTGGACAAGCCGATGGAGATGTTCTGGCCACCTTGGGAGGGGAGCAGAAAATGAACGCCCGGGAGTCTGCATCCGGTTCCAGCATTAGGGGTTTGAGCCCCATTTCAGAACAGCATGCCCGGAAAAAAGGCGCCACAGATGAAAGCATTCAAGCCGTTAAAAATATGGAAACTTTTAAAGTTCGGCCCGAAGAACTGGACCGGTTTCTCGAAGAAGGAAAACTGGGTGAGTATTCCCAATAAATATCAGCCATGCGCAAGAATAATTTAAAAATTTTCAGCTTCAGTTTTTTCTGTCTAGGGGTCTTCGGACTTTTTGTATGGGCAGAGCCTTCCTATGCCTTCAACCTGGACGGGTTCTTGAAAGAGGTGGAGAAGTCCTCCCAGCCTCAGGCTCAACCAAAAAAGGAAGAATTAGATATTAAAGTGCAGGAGCCACCGCAGCAACAAAGCTCTGATGGGGGTGGAATGATCGGCCTGGGCCAGTCACTGGGAATTTTTGATAAAAAAACTTCCAACATTCTCAAACAGAGTGTGAACACCCTTCAAGCTCTTCAACCCATTGCCTATAAAGAGGAAAAAGCCATCGGCGGACGACTTGCTGTGGAAGTGTTCAGCCGATATGGCGGTAATTATGATGATCCCGAACTGCTCCGCTATATCAATCTGGTGGGGCAGGCTGTTGCAGATGTTTCCAACCGCCCGGATATCGATTACCATTTCGCAATCTTGAACACCGAGCACCCCAACGCCTTCGCGACCCCAGGAGGGTATGTCTTCGTGAGTATCGGGTTGTTAAAAATGATTGAAAATGAAGCGCAGTTGGCCGGTGTGCTGGCCCATGAAGTCGCGCATATCAGCCAAAAACATGCTCTGCAAACTTTGGAACGAAGCCGAAGCTTGCAAGGGGTCAGTTCTCTAACACTCGCGGTGATGGATAAAAACCCCGGCATGTTTGATAAGTTAATTGATGAAGTGTCCAACGTCCTGTTCACCAAAGGTCTGGATAAAAACCTGGAGTTCGAGGCAGATCGGTACGGGCGGGAGTTTGCCTACCGCATGGGCTACTATCCAGGCGGACTGCAAAACTTTATTAACAAGCTGGGTAAAAGCAAGGCAGGAGGCAAGTCCATATTCATGAGCACCCACCCTTCAGCCACTGCGCGTTATAGCATATTGAAAAAATCCTGGAGTCGCTACCAGAAGGCATCCGTCTATCCCGTATTGGAGAAACGTCTCCTATCCGCATTGAAAAGGCCCAATAAATCATGAAGCAGAATTCCATTTTCCGTGACGAACTACCCGGAGAAAAAAAGAGCATCATCAATCTGTTAATGACCGGATACATCGTTGTCATCTCCTGCCTGGGATATGCCGCGTTCTTTCTCTACATCCAACTGGGACAGATTGAGAGGATTGTGGGAACCATGGACACAAAAAATTTAGCTCCCGATCAAATGGAATTGTTGAAGAGTCGGGTCATTCGCAGTGCCGGGCAATTAAAAAATGAGATGATTGGAATGGCTATTGTCGGGAGCCTGGTTTCGGTTATTGGCGGATTCTACACCGTCAGCATGGTTATCAGACCCTTGAAAAAACTGGTGCGGTTTGCAGAGGAGCGGGGAACAACTGAACTGCCCGAAATTAAATCCAATACCGAAATTAAACAACTGGCGACTGCCATCACACAATTAACAGAAGACCTGCATCAGGCTACCTCTGCGGAAAAAGAACAGCCCCTTCTTCCTGAGCAAACAAGAAGCCTTTAACTCAAAAATCATTGTAGTCCCTCGCCTTACTGATCAACTCGTCTTTAAAAAGAAATATCTCTTGCCTGGGAATGCCTATCTCCTCCAATAACCGGATGTAATATTTAAAGTTCAGATTTTCTTTCAAACGCAAGACCGCCTCCTGAGTCTCTTTTGCCGACTTTGCCGACGGCACCAGGTTGTTACAAAGCAACTCCACAGGAAGCGATTCATTGGAAAGCTGGACCACAAGGGTTGATACCTTGGAAACCTCCATCTCCTGCCGGAAAACCTCTCGATCTTTCATTTCCATTTTTATATACTTCACACATTTTTCATGGAGAATGAGTCTTTGCTTCCAGGGTTCAGTTTTTTTCCATTGATCGAACCGAACTTTGACAGGTTGGCGTTGTGTCAGTTCACGTATTTCATCCATACGAGACTGGTAATTTTCCTTGAAGGATTTTCGGACCTTGATCCTGTTCAGTAATTCGTCATCGTAATATTTTTCATGAAACTTCTTATCCGCTTTTCTTTTTTCTCTCCATTTTTCATAACGCAGGGTGATCACTGCCTCACGGGTCATGGATTTTATTTCTCGGTAGAGAAACTCAGCCTCCTTAATATGAAAAGATTTGGCCTCTTCAACCATTTTTGCGTATTTTTCGGAGTCCTTTTCCTCCAACTCGGCTAGAACGGGTTTGAATTCTTCCCAGCGAATATTGGCCTGCCATCCGCCAAAAATCAGCCCTGCAAAAATCATCCACTTGATGATCTTTTTTATGGTTCTTTTCATAATTTATTCGACCCGGTTGAAGGTTGGTTTGCTGTCCTTAAACATTTTTAAAATAGGACCAAACCTTCATAACTTATCGGCTTTTGGGAGGAACTGTTTAGCCCCAGACTATCACAGAGTTTGATGTCCAAGCTGCTACGGCGCAATAATGGGGAGGAAATATCAGGAGAGTGCGGGTAAATGCAGAAACAGGGAGATCTTTTTAATGTTTAAAATGTCGGGTGCCGGTAAACACCATAGCTATTTTGAACTCATTAGCCGCTTGTAAAACTTCCTCATCGCGAATGGACCCGCCAGGTGAAATAATGGCAGTGATGCCATGTTTGGCCGCTTTGTCAATGGAATCCCGGAAAGGGAAGAAAGCATCCGAGGCCATAACTGCTCCCTCTAGAGGCTTACACGCCTTCTCGACTGCCAAGCGGGCAGAATCGACCCGGCTCATTTGACCTGCGCCAATACCAAGAATTTCCTGGTCTTTGGCATAAACAATGGCATTGGATTTAACATGTTTGGCCACGACCCAGGCAAATTTCATGTCTTCCATTTCCCGGTCATCAGGTTTTCTATCACTGACCACCCTGAGCTGTTCCTCAATATAGGTCACCGAATCCTGACTTTGGACCAACAATCCACCACCGATCCGCTTCATATCAAATTTCCCAGAATCTGGTGTAGCCTCTAACTTCGGCATCTGCATAAGGCGTACATTTTTCTTCGCGGCAAACAATTTCAAAGCTTCGGGATCAAAACCAGGTGCTACAACGGCTTCGACAAAGTTCTTAGTGATTTCCTCGGCAGTCTTGGCAGTAACCGGTCGGTTGAACCCAAGAATTCCTCCAAATGCGGATGTCGGGTCCACCTCACGAGCAACGATAAATGTTTTTAACTGGTCCTCACCCTGAGCCACTCCACAAGGATTGGTGTGCTTAATAATAGCCACCGCACCCTTATCAAATTCTTTGACCAACTCCCAGGCGGCATTTAAATCTATAAAATTATTAAAAGAGAGTTCTTTACCCTGAAGCTGTTGAGCAGAAACAATCTCTGACGGTAATGGAGAACTTTCTTTATATAATGCGGCAGACTGGTGAGGGTTTTCTCCATAGCGCAGTTCCTGCACTTTCTCAAACGGCTGGTTCAACAGAGGGGGGAAGTCAGACTCTTTCTGCCATCTTTCGGTTAAATAAGTTGCTATCAAGGAATCATAACGAGATGTGTGCGCAAACGCATCCCGACATAGTCGCCGGCGTGTCTCAAGAGCCACGTCTCCTGATTTTATTTCCGCTAAAATCAGGCTGTACTCGACCGGGTTCACCACCACGACCACATCCTTACAATTTTTCGCCGCAGATCGAACCATCGCCGGCCCACCAATATCAATATTCTCGATGGCATCCTCAAGGGTGCAATCTTTTCGCGCTACCGTCTGCTCAAATGGATACAAGTTGATCACCACCAGGTCAATGGGCCTGATTCCATGATCATCCATTGCCTTGACATGTTCCGGCACATCTCTGCGAGCCAGGATTCCACCGTGAACTCTGGGATGAAGTGTCTTGATCCTGCCATCCATCATTTCCGGGAAACCGGTATAGTCGGATACTTCGATCACAGGGACTCCGCCCTTGCGCAACAAGTCTGCCGTGCCGCCGGTGGAAAGTATCTCGACACCGGATTTCTGAAGTTCGATAGCAAACTCCAGTATACCGGTTTTATCCGATACGCTTATCAATGCCCGTTGAATGGGTTTCATTAAAGTAGGAAAACGTTAAGTTTATTGGGGAAGCTTTCTTTTGGGAGCCGGAGACTTCGATATCAGAAAACTCGGGGTCAGCGCATTAATCAACTTCAACAGCCAGACCGGAAAAGAGCCGTAGGACTCCCAAAGGGCGGGTTCTTCTTTCTGGGGTTGAGATACAGTTTTTTTGGGATCGGTCATCACCCACCTCGCCATGAACAATTAAAAGATGTCGGGATACAAATGAAGTGCGAAGTCTACACTTTTTCAGCCAGTTTTAAAATAAAAATCCTCCCCAGTGAGCCACGGTAGCAAATAACAATGACTTGCGAGACCAAAAACCGATTGTCGGCCTCTATAAGCTATCGCTCATTGGCCTCACGCCGAATCCGGTGAGCCACTGGCGGCAAATAACAATGATTTTTGCAGCCGAGTAATCGACTGCCGGCCTCTACAAGCTATTGCTCATTGGCTTCACGCCCAGTGATGAGGAGGCCTTGGGTGAATTTCCAGTCAATTGGGCGGGTGAGGTCCAGACTGCCGAACTGGGCTTCCAGATTTTCAGCACATTCCTGCAGCAAGTCCTGCAAACACTTCTTATCCGAGCCTGTCCAGGCCATGGGAGCCTTTAGCAACTCCTGCTCGAAGGCAGCGAAGAGGTCTTCATTGCACAACCTTGCCTCATCCTGAAAAATGCCTGGTAAAAAGATCATTTCCAGAAAACTCTTTGCCGCCACCTCAGCAAGCGGCTCACAGGATAACCGCTTAAATAGAACATACTGCGCCAATGCTGTCGTCACCAAAGTTAACAGATTTACAGATTCATCGGTATCCGAGCCATTAATTTGACCCGGCAAAGACGGAAATGTTGACTCACTCAGCCCCAGGCATTGCCGGACAAAGCGACTGTAAAATTTCCATCGGTCCAAAAAGTCACGAACCACCTCGATATCTTTCATAGATTTTAGATCGCGCCAATTAAAAGAGTCCTCAATTTTTTCCATAACCTGAGGAAACCGAAAAACCAAAGCACCCAGCCTTTCCTTGTCCGTTGCCGAAATAAAATTTTCAATGTAGGAGCTATTCTCCTTGATGAAAGAGCTTGCCGCAGATCGTACCTGCTTTAATTGTTCATAACCCACCTGAAAAAATGACTGCATCCAAACCTGACCCAGCAAAGCCGCTCCCTTCTGCAGATCGCCTTCGGCCCCCAGTTCCAGACCTATATTTATATACCCCAGTGTTTTTCGCAGAGCTCTCTGGCGGACATCCATGGATGACAGCTCATAACCATCAGCAACAATAACCTTATTGGCCAGATACACCAGTTCCCAACGCAGAGTTTCCAGGCGATGCTCACTTTCTATTACGGCAAGACATTGAGTGAAAAAAAGCGTCTCATCTAAATGAGCAAGAGGATATTTGGGAGAAAGCTTGAACCGGCTTGAAGGGAGTTCATCCAGGGAAGGCAACTTTAACTTTAAAGTTTCGGGATCCAAACTACTGTATATACCCATCGCCTCCTGAAACTCAGGGATGCCCCTTTCAGCGGTGCGGTTCACTCTCCATTGATAAGCCCTCTCCACCGTAAGGGTAACGGGATACCAGATGACCGCTTCCAGCAGATTATAAAGAAGGTTTTGATCCTTTTCATGGAGCAAAAGTAGCAGTTTTCTGATTTCTTTACTGTTATCAACTTTGAAAAAAATGTCATAGACCCCATCAGGGGTAAAATGCTCGAGTTCCTCTACACCTTCGTAGGAATCTGTCATTTCATCCTTTTTAAAGACTTTAAAAAAGGCTTGAAAGAGCACCACCTTTTGGTCGAAGTCCTCGCTCAAAAACCATTGCAAAGTTTCAGGGTCCTGACATTGATCCAGCAAAACAATCCAATCCAATGCCTGCTTAGGTTGAAACTTGTCGCCCTGCCACCACTCCACATCAAAAATATATTGCAGTTGATCCGGCGAAACCATGGCTATAATCACAAGGGAATCTTCTTTCCCTACTTCCTTAATCAAATTATAAACTTCTTCTACGGGAAGGGACTGAGTCACCTCAACCGCTTTTTCCGAAAGCACGAGCAGTTGCTGTTGCAGTTGAGGGTCAAGCCCAAGAACACATCGCACTTGTTCTTCAACGGATAAGCCAGACAAAACATCTTCCACCTTACGCGGCTGGGTTTTTACCCACTCCACGGGAAATGGCAGATCTCCCCCCATATATGAACTTTCTTTATCAATTTTATCGATCATTATTTTAAAACCAGAAAAATATAAAAATGTTTTATGGACGCAACATAATGGTTGTAAGGATTCTTCCTGTTATTCCTTCGCGTCGATAGGAATACAGGTTTCGGGTTGAACAACAAGTACAATGGTCCATCAAAAAAATATTTTCAGGTAGAAGCCCGGCCTTTTCACCTTCTAATTTATTCACTGCAATCAAGTCCAAAAAATAGTTGCCAGACAGGCCGAACCGAAACAAACTCTTTTCATCAGGAAACAAGTCTTTAAAAGGTTGAATGCAATCCTCACTCACCTCATAACAACAGCCACCGATTGCAGGCCCAAACCCCGCTACCAGCTCTTCAGGGCGGGACCCATACACCCGGGCCATCTTCCTAACCACTTTTAACATCATGCTTTGTGCTGAGCCTCTTCTTCCGGCATGTATGGCTCCAATCACCTTCAAACGCGGATCATAAATCAGGATGGGAAGACAATCCGCAGTAAAAATTCCGATAGGCTTTCCATGAAGTTGAGTTAACAAGGCGTCGGCTGAAATTTTTCTAACCTCACTACAAGCAAAATCCTGGTCCTCCAATATAAAAATCTCATCGCCATGAACCTGGTTGACCAGAAACAGACTGCTGTTTTCTATCCCTATAGACTCTAAAAACAACTTCACATGCTCGCCGGATTTTCCCGATTCACCATTACCCTGAAAAGAAAACTCTTCAATTTCACCTCGGTCGTTTTCGAAACAACGGGGGCTGACAGCATGAATCAATTCCGGAAACATTTCGAACTGAGCAAATTTTAACTTTTCAAGCAAAATATTCATAAAAAAAAGAACTATTCTTTTAAACCCATTTAAAGCATTCAACTAACGAAATCAGTATACGCGCAAAAAATAAAAAAAACCAAACAAGGTGTTTTTCCCTTTGTCAGCATGGGTTTTATCAAGGCTGATAAAATCAGCGCCTGCCGGTCCAGCATTTTTAATTTCCGCAGTCACTCAACAACTCTTCCGAAACATTAATTTTTCTTAATATTCACTTGACTTAAAACGCGTATCGCATAAAATGATAAGCGGTATTTGGGCGCTGAAACGAATACCGAATGACGTAAGAAAGGAGATCTTGATGGCAACCAAGAAAAAAGCTGCAAAGAAAAAAGTGGTTAAGAAAAAAGCAGCTAAGAAAAAAGTAGTTAAGAAGAAAGTAGCAAAGAAAAAAGTGGTTAAGAAAAAAGCTGCAAAGAAAAAAGTAGTTAAGAAAAAAGCTACGAAGAAAAAAGTAGCTAAGAAAAAAGTAGCTAAGAAAAAAGTGGTTAAGAAAAAAGCTGCAAAGAAAAAAGCTACAAAGAGAAAAAGATGATCAAGAGAGTTTGATTTTTTTATCGGCCTATGCTGATAGTATTAGACTTACTCTCAATTCAATTTCGAACGTATTAACTAATATCGTTTCAGCGCCCAACCAACACCGCCGCCACCCTTTCAACCTGTTGTTATTTCTGACCATACCGCCCTACATTGAAGTAGGCGGATTTTAGATACAAGGCCTCCGGGAAGGTTGCCGGATGGTCCTGAGCATGCCCCGTTTTAGCAATCCCTTCATATTTTATTCCTGCAGAACGAATCCCAAGACAGACTGCATCATAAAATTCATTTGCCTGCACATGTCTCGTGCAAGAAGCCGCAAATAATATTTTAGACGCTACCTGCGCACCGGCTTTAGCTAATCTGATATAAGCCTCCAAAGCCTGAGATTTTTGTTTTTTGTTTCTTGCAAACGCAGGAGGATCTAATATCACCAAATCAAAACTACGTTTTTCGTATTTCATTTTGGCCAGTATCTGAAAAGCATCCCCTTCTTCTTGCATGAAGTTTGGAGACGGAAATGATTTGTCGGGGAAATTTAGCTGTAGGTTTCTCAAAGATGTTTTTAACGCATAAGGATTACTGTCCACCTCCACCACAGACTTGCACCCGCCAGCCACCGCATATACTGAAAACCCACCTGAATAACTGAAAACATTCAGCACCGATCGGCCCTTAACCATTCCACGAATTTTTAACCGATTCTCCCTCTGGTCTAGAAAAAATCCGGTTTTCTGTCCTTTCACAACATCAGCTAAAAACTTCAAACCATTTTCTTTAAACTCTACCCAACTAGAATTCTCACTCCCATACAAAACCTGTCCATCTCGATAAATCGAATTAGGTTCAAGTGAATTGCTAATGTTCTGAGCTAATCGCAAAACCACCTGCCTGCTATTGAATTCCTTTTGAAACAATTCACTGAGTTCATTCAGAAACGGAAACCAACTTGAGGTATACAGCTTTATAACCAGGGTGTCCTCATAGCGATCCAGAACAAGCCCTGGGAACCCGTCATTTTCACCATTGATGATTCGGTAACCCGTCGTCCCCTGATGCTGAAGTGCCTCTCTGATGACCTTTGCTGACTGTAAGCGTTGCAGAAAAAAGTCACCGTTAATTTTCTGAGGTTTTCCCCGACTCAACACTCTAAAACAAAGTTCGGCGCGCGGGTCCCACAAACCCATAGCCAGAAAACGGTTATTGTGATCGTAAATCACCCCCAGATTTTCCGGCTTCCCTTCAGGTATCTGGTTCTGGATCTGGTAATTGAAAATCCAGGGATAGCCTTTGCGGATTTTGCTCTGGAGTGTTTTAGATATCTGGAGCTTAATCATTCAAGACTCTCTCTAATATTCAATGTTAGATCCTCTTGTTTTTCACAGGGTGAAAATTCATAAACGCTCTAATCATTACAAGCATTCTTAATGGGAGGTTTGCATTTGTGGTAGGGCATGCAAAATCTTACTTTGCCGAGCCTGCACATGTTTTGGAGTGGGTCTAAGTGCCCAGTGCCGGGGACTGGGCAAAACCGCCGCCATCCATGCAGACTCAACCGGAGAAAGAGTTTTTGACGAACGCCGAAAATACGTCTGGGCCGCCTGCTCGCAACCATAGATAGCATCTCCCCATTCAATCACATTCAAATAGACTTCCAGAATTCTCTGCTTGCTCCAAAAAAATTCAATCAACACCGTAAAATAACTTTCCAGCAACTTGCGAAACCAGCTTCGGGTTTGCCACAGGAATACATTACGAGAGGTTTGCATGGAAATAGTGCTGGCACCCACCTTTCGGTCTGTTGTGAGGTTGGTCTGGATCGCGTACTCGATAGCCAGCCAGTCGAATCCTTTATGAGTGAAAAATTTCTGGTCCTCAGCGGCTAAAACCGCCTTGATAATATTTGGGGACATCTGTTCAATAGGCACCCAGGCGTTAAGATGTAGAGGAGTCTTCTGCTGGGCACCACTTTTCACCCAGCGAATCCACATCAAAGGTGTTGTGGGTGGATTCACAAACTTGTACAGCAGGACAGGAACCATTGTGAGAGCGATAAAGCACAACAAAAGATCAAAGGCAATTTTCCAGATACGAATTCTAATTGGCTTTTTGCCTTTGCCTCGCTTTCGTTTTTTTTTCACAGGAAGCCCCAAAAAAACATAGACCACACTCTAAACCGGGTCCGGTATTCCTACCTTAACCCAAAGTCCGGCAAAAAATCAGCTTTCCTTTATTGCAGAATTATAGAGGCTGACAGTTTTTTGGAAAGCCTGATGGTGGTGCGGAGGGATCTTTCGAGTATAGCTTTTATGGTACTTGGAGGTGAAGGGACTATAAATCTTTTTCTTATTTTTCCTGTCCTGAATCTCATAGTGCAGATGAGGTGCAAATGTTCTGCCTGTGTTTCCCGATTCCGCTATCTGCTCGCCCGCTTTAATGGTCTGACCCCGCCTCACTTTAACCCGACTCAAATGGAGGTAGAGGGTTTTTATTCCCAATTTAGGGTGATCTACTTCGACACAATAACCGTTGGCGCGAACATTCCAGTTTGTGCGCAAGACTTTTCCGGAAAATCCTGAATAAACTGGAGTTCCCTCTTCAGCTTTGAAGTCTGTCCCTGAATGTCCCCCCGGCCCTTTGCGAAAATCGCCGGGTAGAGAAGTGATTTCAATATAGTGCCGGATGGGGCTCTGAGCTTCGACAATACGCCGGGCAATCTCGTTTCCCTCGCTATCAAAATATCCTCCATTACCATGGTCGAACTCGTCGAAATAATACGCTGCAAATGTTTTACCAAATAATTGGCTTTTATAGGAAAGCTTGAGAATTTTAAACTGTTCAGGCCCATCGAGTCGCTGGTACACCACATCCAGTGAGTCGCCGTTTCTCATGCTTTTTTTGATATCCATGAACCAAGCCATAAGACGCCCAAGGTGTGCGGAAAGTGCGGCACACCCATTTTCACGGGTTATCCTTTTGCACACACTGAAATTCAGGGAGTTTCTGATTCTAAAATTCAACGACTGGATGGCTTTGCCATCATAAGTTTGCTCGGATGAAACTGTGGATGAAACCGTGAATGACACCGGCTCAATTACAGCCTGCATGGCAGGAGCTTCTTTTGGCAATACCTCAGGCGGTTCGATGACAGAGGTTTGCGACAGAGTCTCCGCATTTTGCGTTAAGGACGCAACCGCAATATTATTTCCCCGATCAAAGAAGAGAAGAAAAACGTTCAATCCCACCGAAACAATAAAGAGAAAGACAAAACCAAAGTGAAATTTATTTTTCTTTTGGATGTCCTGGTTATGAAGCGAGGAGGTGGGAATGTGCATGTTCTTTCCTTCAGTTAAATGATAAAGTGGTTCTTTAAAAACAAGAACGGACCCTGCAAACGTATAAGATAAAAAGGGCCCGCTTAAAAACCCGGAATGCAGAAAAAAAGCGCATCACCTTCTAAATGCGACCCATTATATAAAATAATGCCAATAAATACAACAGGTTCCAGCCTACCCACTACAGAGTATAGACCGGACACCCTTTTTCTGGAAGAAGGCATCGAAGAATATCCTCTAGCACGAGATATTCTTTCCCGGCTCCCCGATGTTCCCAGACAAGGTTTTCAGGATATTTCCACCCTCACCGAACAGATGAAATCCGCGCAATACGATGTGTTTGGGGAAGGGAAAAAAAGTTTGGCGTTGTCTCGTTTTAAGGGTTCTTTCCTGAAGAAGTGTCCGGGTGTCAGCCCGGGTATGGTGTGCTGCAATTATTATGTTGTGAACTTATCAAAGAACTGCATCTACGATTGTTCTTATTGTTTCTTGCAGGATTTTTTGGGGAACAACCCCATGCAGGTAGCCTATGTAAATGTGGAAGATCTGCTTGGCGAACTGGAAGAAGTGTTCACACAATATCCAGATCGCAGCTTTCGAGTTGGCACGGGGGAGTTGACAGACAGCCTGGCTCTGGACACCATCGTCCCCTACACCACCCATTTGCTCCCATTTTTCAACCGGCAATCGAACGCCGTTCTGGAATTAAAAACCAAATCGGATCAGATTACGAATCTATTAAACCATTCCGACCCTACAAATATTATTGTGTCCTGGTCGCTGAACCCGCAAACCATCACGGAGCAGGAAGAAAAAGGAACTCCGGGCTTAATCCAACGTCTTGAGGCTGCCCGGGCATGCCTGGATAAAGGCTACCGCATCGGATTTCATTTTGACCCAATAATTTTGATACCAGGCTGGGAGGAAGGCTATCGGCAACTGGTCGATATTTTGTGCGACACCTTGCCCATCGACAAAGTCGAGTGGGTGAGCCTGGGAAGCTTTCGATATCGCCCTGCTCTGAAATCGATCATCAAAAATCGCCATCCAGAAACCCGTTTGTTCACCAGCGAACACTTGCCTGGCAAAGATGGCAAATTCCGCTACCTCCGCCCCCTGAGAAATCAGGCCTACGAAACCATTCGCGGTTATCTTATGTCTCGATCAAAAGTATTAAACATTTATCTTTGTATGGAAACCAAGGAAATATGGGAAGACGTGACGGGGAAAATGCCAAGAAGCGATAAAAAACTCGACCAGTTTTTCGATCTTTGACCAACCAGCTTAGAGACGCATGGGCATGACAATGCTCTTATACTGATCGTCATCTGTGACAGTAAAAAGGCAGGAATGATTTTGATCTTTCAGATTAAGCGTCACCGAATCGCCCTCAATAGCATTGAGGATATCCAGAACATATTTTGCATTAAGACCGATGGAGACCTCTTCGCCCTCATACTCAATGGGCATTTCCTCATGGGCGGCTCCTAAATCTGTATTATCTGAAACCAGAGTCAGACTGCCTTTCTGGATTTCAAACCGAACCATTTTCGATTTTTCATCTGCCAGCAGAGCCACACGTTTCAAGGCATGGGTCAGGCCATTCCTGTCGGCTTTGGCTTTCAACTGATTGTCCGAAGGAATTACTTGCCGGTAATTAGGAAATTTTCCATCTATTTTGCGAGACACAATCACCTGCTTGCCGCAAATAAAAGCCAAGTGATTGTCATGGGAAGAAAACCCGAATGCAGCGCCTTCGTCTTCCATCAGTTTCAACAACTCCGAAAGCGCTTTCTTGGGCAACAGGAAGCTCAAGACCTCCCCTTTTGAAGCGTTGGATTTGACCGGTCGGGAAATAAACGCTAATCGATGTCCATCCGTTCCCACCAGGCTTGCGTTGTCTCCTTCCACTTCCAACAATAAACCGTTCAACGCCTGCCGGGTCTCATCAGGAGAAACCGAAAAAAAAGTTTTGCGAATCATTTCTTTTAAAATTTTACTGTCAAATTCCAACAGCGGTTTTTCACTGTATTCAGGCAAAGGAGGAAAATCTTCAGGGGGAAGCCCCGGTAAACGGAATTTGGACTTTCCACACTTTAAAGTGATCCAGTTGTTCTCTTCCTTTTTCAAATAGATTTCTTCGTCAGGAAGTTCCCGGATAATGTCAAAAAGTTTTCGGGCATTGAGCGTCACGGCACCGGGCGCAGTCACATTGGCTGCATAATTGCCCAGAGTCCCAATTTCCAAGTCCGTAGCGCGAATGCACACATTGTCTTTATCAGCAGAAAGATGCAGATGGGAAAGAATAGGCATTGCCCCTTTTGGCTCAACGATTCCCTGAACCCTATGCACCCCGTTCAGAAGGATATCCCGACTTATTCTGACTTCCATAACACTCCTTTGAGATAGATACCAGCCCGTCTTCAGGCTTGAAGATTTTTAGCACAATTGCAAAAACCTGTCAAAGAGAAATGAAGGCTCCACATGGTCATAACCCTTAATAGCAGAAATCGCCGTTAAAACTTTTCATTTAAAATATTTCCTGAGTTATCGACACACCCCCTCAAAACAGAAAAATATTGAAAAAGCACACCTTAGCCAGCGAGAAAGTTTAAAAAAAAGAAATGGCATATAAATGTAGCTTTTTAAGCACCCACTAAACTGCTATATTCTTGCAGAGGGGAGAGGAAATTAAAACCATTGAAAAAATATCTGGCCCCCAACCGCCTTTTCTAAACGGCAAACATTCTTAACATGAAACATAAACTGACCATTAGCCGGGTCAAAAAACATCTGGGTGACGGTATGCCTACCAATGTAATTCCCGAAAAAAGCACAGAACTTGAATGGTTCCGCCAGTTATCCGATGAAAACCCTCATCCCGTTCTGCGTATTTCCAGCGACGGGCAACTGCTCTATTTCAACCAGGCAAGCCTGGCGTTACTACGGTTATCGGATGCCGACCCCACCCAGCCCCTTTCGCCTGAATGGAAAAAACTGGCTCGTGACGGGTTTGAGCATCATAAGATGCGGACGGTTGAATTGGAGTTTTCCGAGCGTTTCTTTTCTCTTACCCTTTCTCCTGTTGTCGAACAAGGCTACGTAAATGTCTATGGATTTGACATTACAGACAGGATGACGGCAGAAAATTATCTTCTCGACCATAACAACATATTGGGAAATCTTGTAGCGGGAAAACCTTTTCAGGAAATCCTGGACGAATTGAGCCGGAAAGTAGAAAAACACAGCACGGGGATGATGTGTTCCATTCTTATTATGGATCAATCAAAAAAATTTCTATGCTACGGTTCCGCTCCCAGTCTACCGGCGGAATACACAAAAAAAACCAGCAAGGTTTTTCTGGGCCCCAAGCAAGGTTCGTGCGGAACTGCCGCATTCTTAAAATGCCTGATTGTAGCGGAAGACATTTCCTGCGATCCTCGTTGGGAAAAACATAAGGATCTCCCTCTCACATTTGGACTGAGAGCCTGCTGGTCCGCTCCCATTCTTGATTTTGAGGGAGAGGTGTTGGGCACCTTCGCCAGTTATTATACTCAGCCCCGCAAACCCAGCCCCGCCGAAATACAACTGATCAAGACTTCTGCAAATTTTGCGGCTCTGACCATACAAAATTATAATGCGCAGAACAAATTAAAAAATTATGCTGAGGAACTGAAGAGAAGCAACAACGACCTGAAAGACTTCGCGCACATCGCCTCGCATGATTTGCAGGAACCCTTGAGGAAAATATCCATATTCAGTGATCGCCTTAAGAGTGCCCAGTCCCAACTAAGCGAACAGCATCTGAATGACCTGTCAAGAATGGGGAGTGCCGCCCAACGCATGCAGGCACTCATTAGCGATCTACTGCAACTTTCTCAGGTCACTGCGAAAGGACAACCCTTCCAAAAAGTGAACCTTGCGGAAATTGCCAGTGAGGTCATTGAAGATCTTGATGTGCAGATTCTTCAAACCCGTGGGGAAGTCAAACAGAGTTTCCTGCCCACCATTGACGCCGATCCTTTTCAAATGCGGCAACTCCTGCAAAACCTGATTGGAAACGCCTTGAAGTACCACAAGACCGACCAACCCCCAACTGTATATCTGAGTAGCCAGTCGAGCGAAAATAATGAGGACTGGGATATTTCTGTGCAAGATAACGGAATCGAGCTGGATGAAAAGTTCTCGGAAAAGATTTTCATCCCCCTTGAAAGACTGCACGGAAGATCGGCTTATGAGGGAACGGGAATTGGCCTGGCGATCTGCAAGAAGATTGTTTCCCGGCATGGGGGCAAAATATCTGTAAACAGCCAGCTGGGAGAAGGCAGTAAATTCACCGTCACTCTGCCTAAAAGACAACCTGACGCCTCTTAAGTTTTCACAAAACGATCAAGTGGACTTTTTAACAATTTTTGCCCAGGTATCACGGAGCGTTACAGTCCGATTAAAAACCGGGGCCTCAGGAGTGAAACTCTCATTATCCGCGCAAAAATAACCCAGCCGTAAAAACTGGAACCGGTCGCCTCCCACTGCGCCTTTTAAAAATGGCTCAATGAACCCGCGAACAATCTCCAGAGAATCGGGATTCACACTCGATCCTAAGTCAGGGCATTCTTTTTCGTCTGCGGGGTTTTCCTTGAGAAAAAGGTGATTGTATAGTCTCACTTCAGCAGGCTGGGCATGGGCCGCAGAGAGCCAATGTAGAGTGCCTTTCACCTTCCGGCCTTCCATGGAAGAACCACTTTTTGTATCTGGATCATAAGTACAGCGTAGCTCCACCACCTCTCCCGTTTTTTCATCCTTAACCACCCGCTCACATTTGATAATGTAAGCATGCTTCAATCGCACCTCTCTATCTGGACCGAGGCGAAAAAACTTTTTGGGAGGGTCTTCCATAAAATCATCCCGCTCAATATAAAGAACCCGGGAAAAGGGAATCGTGCGCGATCCAGCACCGGGGTCTTCGGGATTGTTCTCGGCAGTCAGTTCTTCTACCTGATCTTCCGGGTAATTCTCAATCACCACTTTCAGAGGTCGAATCACCGCCATCACCCGGGGCGATGTCTTGTTTAAATCTTCGCGCACGCAATGTTCCAGCAAGGCAAAGTCCACCGTGCTATTGCTTTTGGCGACTCCGATCCGTTCACAAAAATCACGAATGGCTTCTGGCGGGTAACCCCTGCGACGCATGCCCGATAAAGTTGGCATACGTGGATCGTTCCAGCCGCTCACATGCTTCTCCTGCACTAGCTGCAAAAGCTTGCGCTTGCTCAATATCGTGTAATTCAGGTTGAGACGGGCAAATTCTATTTGCTGCGGACAATAGATATCCAGCTCTTTCAGGAACCAGTCATAAAGAGGACGGTGGTCCTCAAACTCCAGCGTGCAGATTGAGTGAGTGATCTGCTCCAGCGAGTCCGACTGACCGTGCGTGAAATCATACATGGGATAAATGCACCACTTGTCGCCGGTACGATGGTGCGCCACCTTCAAGACCCTGTACAGCACCGGATCGCGCAAATTCAGGTTGCCCGATGCCATGTCAATTTTGGCCCGCAAAACCCTCTCGCCTTCCGCAAACTCACCGGCCCGCATCCGTGCGAACAAGTCCAGATTTTCTTCCACCGAGCTATCGCGATGAGGGCTGTTCTGTCCCGGTTCAGTAAGCGTGCCCCGGTATTCACGAATTTGTTCCGGACTCAACGCATCCACATAAGCTTTGCCTTTTTCAATCAACCGGACCGCATACTCGTAAAGCTGGTCAAAATATTCTGAGGAGTAATGCAACCGGTCCTCCCAGTCAAACCCCAACCACCGCACATCTTCCATAATGGCTTTTACATATTCTTCTTCTTCCTTGCTGGGGTTGGTGTCATCAAACCTGAGATTACATTTCCCTGAATATTGCGAAGCCAGCCCAAAGTTCAGGCAAATGGACTTGGCATGGCCAATATGCAGATAGCCGTTGGGCTCAGGGGGGAAACGGGTATGAACTCGTCCCTCAAATTTCTTTGTTTTTAAATCTTCCTCGACAATATTCTGGATAAAATTGGTCGAGGATTCTGAATCGTCCGTATGCAAAATCTTTTCTCCTCCACTAAGGGAATACGTTTTGTTCGATGGGACTAGGCTGATTCACACTTTTTCATGTAATATACAACCTATAATATACAACCTAAAACCATTGCCAGTTACCTCCCCCTGTAAGGGGGTTCCCTAAGTGCCCGATAATACTTTTGAATGCCCCGTAATCGCAAATTTATAATTCTACTGATTTTTATGATCGGGGTGGCATCCAGCTTCTGGCTGGTTTCCCGTTACCCGGCTTTGGACAACAAAGCCGCCCTCTCTGGTAGCGAGGCTTTTGAAGACCCGCTCACTCACGAGGCCCACTTTCACGCTCCCCGGCAAGCCAGTTTTGTCAAGCGGGTGGCTTACACCACTCTGAACTGGTACGAAACCAACTGGCGCGGAATGGCATTTGGCCTGATTCTCGCGGCAGGATTCTACACTCTGCTTAAATATATTCCTCGCCAGTCTTCGGACCGGCGCTTCCGCAATAGTTTTATGGGAATGTTTGTGGGCACGCCATTAGGAGTCTGCGTCAACTGCGTCGCGCCTATCGCCAAAGGCATGTATGAAGGCGGCAGCAAAATGGAAACGGCATTGGCCGTCATGTTCAGTTCCCCCACCCTGAATATCGTCGTCCTCACCATGCTGTTCTCGATCTTTCCTTTCTACATGGCGGTGATGAAACTGCTGGCGACTTTTATTCTGATTCTTATTATTGTCCCCCTGATTTCGGAGAAAACCCGCGCCGTTCCGGAAAAACAAACTCTGGAAATCGACCCCGCCGCAATCTGCGATCTCAACCCAGATCAGGAGTCCTGGGCGATGGCATTCCAATCTGCAGGCCTGGATTACTGGAAAAGCTTTTGCTACATCTTTACCCGCACCGTTCCCCTGATGTTGTTAGCTGGAGTGTTTGGGGCTCTGGCAAGCCATCTCTGGAGCTTTGACAAGTTGATCGGGGTTCCGGTCAACCTGGCTAATCTCAGCCTGCTCTCCTTCATGGGGACGCTGATGCCCCTGCCTATCGCATTCGATCTCATGCTGGCCCAGGCCATGATGATGTCGGGACTTTCCCCCGCATTTGTCACCACACTTGTGTTCACCTTCGGGACGTTCAGCATCTATTCCGCCCTGATCATCTATCGCACCTTCTCCTTTTTACTGGCGGTAAAACTATTTGCGATCGTCTTCGCTATCGGCATCGGCCTGGGATATGCCTCAAACAGTTTTCTGGAGTACCGCCACGTTAAATGGCTGGCACAGTATGACCGTGTCATAACAACTTCTAATGAGAACACAACCCTCTCTTCGCCTCGACCGGAGATTATAACCCCTGAAAATTTTTCTTCTCCGGCATCAGTGACCCGGCATACCGCTCCCGTCATTTTCAAACAGGAAAACCTGGAAGTTCATGCTCTGGCTCATGCGCCCCGCAATGAACAAGCCGGCAAGCCGTTCACACAACGTATCGGGACGGAACTTGGTATTACTTATTCCAATTTATTAACACCAAAAATCTTTCTCGACCCCCTGTTTTTTGGCCGCGGCATCGCCTCCGGGGATTTCAATCTCGATGGCTGGCCCGATATCGCTGTAGCCACCAACAACGGATTCGAACTCTACCAGAATATAAATGGCACTCATTTTGAAAAAATATTCAGTGGCATCGAAATATTAAATGGGAAACAGGCCATCAATATCGCTCTGGTCGATTTGAATAATGATGGCTGGCTCGATGTTTTCCTGACCACCTTCAATGACGGGAATTTTGTCGTGCTCAATCCCTTGCCCGATGAAGGCCGGGTGAGTGTTCTTCCTGTCCCCAATGGCGGGGCTCTGCTGACCAGCGCATCGGCCTTTGCCGACCTCAATCGCGATGGTTTCCCCGACATCGTCAACGGCAATTATTATTTAGGCATATTCACCCGCACCCCGGTCAAGCAAGCGGTCAACCAATGGGTTCTCAATCACAATCTGGAATTCAAATTGCAAACCCTTGAGGGGATTCCCGGACAAACCCACAGCGTCCTGCTTTCAGACCTCAACGCCGATGGTCACGCTGATCTCATGATCGGCAACGACTATCGAGTTGCTGATACTTTTTACTTCGGAACTTTCAACGAAGGATTCAAAAAAATCCGCCAGCAGGATGGAGTCATCCCCCTGACCACGCAGAACACCATGAGCATTGATACGGGTGATTTTAACAACGACTTGATCCCGGATATTTATCTTGCCAATATTGGAATGTCACGCGGACTGGATGTTGTCTCCAATATTTTTGGCGCCACCATGCAAAATATAGGATTGGAGTTTTGCGATTCGGGAAAAACCCTGCTCGACCGCAAGACCTGTCACGAGTTCAACCAACTGACTACTTTGCTGAACCCAGAAAAGCAGGACATCACCGAGCACTGCACCCGACTGGAGAACCCTCTCTGGATTAAAGAATGCATGGTCACACGCATGATCCTCGTGGCTTCAGGCAGGAAGTCCCCTGCCCTGTGCGATAAAATTTTAGATCCTTTTACTCTCAATCGCACTTATTGCCAGAAGTATTTTCAGGCTGAGCATGTTGAAGTTTCCAGAGAAAATGAAATTCCCATGCAAACCCAGTTCAACCTGCTGTTATCCGGCCAGGCGGATCATATTTTCACGGATGTTTCGGAACAAACAAAAATCTCTACCGCTGAGTGGAGTTGGAACGCCCGGTTCGCCGATCTCGATAACGATGAGTGGCAAGACCTTTATGTGGTCAACGGCGTGCCCATCACTCAGGAGTTTGCCTCCAACAACTTTTTCCACAATCAGAACGGAAAATCTTTTATTCAGGCTCAGGAAGAGTTTGGTCTGGACGACCTCGACCACAGTTCTTCCTATACCTATATCGACATGGACCGGGATGGCGACCTCGATATCATCGCTAATACCTTATATGGCCCGTTCAAGGTCTATACCAATAACAATACCGCAGGGAACAGCATCACGATCAAGCTACTCGATGAACAGGGAAATCGGTTCTGCCTCGGTTGCACCCTCATCATCCGCTATGGGCCAGATGGCAAACGCCACCAAATGCGCGAGATCAAAACCGGCGGGGGATTCCATTCCTACGACGCGCCTGTCGCTCATTTTGGTCTGGGGCAATATGAAACCTTTCAACAAATAGAAATAACCTGGTCCACGGGAGAAGTCTCAACAATACAACACGAGTTTTTAGCCAACCACGAATACACCCTCCACCGGCGAGCCGCCGGGGACTACTAGCAATAGCTTATACGGCTAGTAAAGGGTAGAGACGGCTTAAGGAACTATTACTATTTACCTGCGAAGGCATTTTGAGGTATTTTAAAGCATGTCACTTTGGTTAATAGTCGGATTTGGCGGGTTTATCGGGGCAATTTTACGCTACTGGGTCAGTGGCTGGATTCAGAGTGGATTCGTCAGCTTCCCTTTTGGTACTCTCGGAGTGAACTTTATTGGTAGCCTGCTGCTGGCGCTGATCATGTACGCCTCTGAATACCGGGGCCTTTTTGGTGAGGAAACACGCGTGTTCCTGACCATCGGTGTCCTCGGCTCGTTCACCACCATGTCAACCTTCAGTTATGAGTCGATGAAGCTTTTGGAACAAGACCAGCATATACTGTTTGGGCTTAACCTGGTGGGAACCGTCACGCTCTGCCTGCTGGCCGTTTATCTGGGAAAAGTTTTAATCACCGTTACGGGACTGAAATAAAATGAAAAAAGAATCCGATGCCATTCTCTTGCGAATTTTTATCGGCGAGTCCGATAAATATGAGGGCATACCACTTTCCAGGTATCTGGTAGAACTTTTCAAGAAAGAGGGCCTGGCAGGAGCCACTGTTTTGAGAGGGATCAGCGGATTCGGGAAATCCAGCAAACTGCACACAACGTCCATATTAAGATTGTCTGACGACCTCCCGATTGTGATAGAGGTGGTGGACCGGAAGGAAAATATCGAACGCATCAAACCAAAACTGGACGATGTGATCGAAGAAGGGCTGATCACCGAAGAAGAAGTCAAAATCATCCTCTACGAAGGCCGGCCAGCGGCCGGTGACAAGTAACCGTGATGTGCTTATTTAGCTGTGATATCTCGCTCCAAAGCCTTCATGCCCGGTACGGGTATTTTGTGCCCCATATGAGGTAAAGATTTTATTCTGGCAAAAAAAGTTGTCTCAGCTTAAGATGCCAACCCCAATCACCATTGATCAAAATAAATAAAGACGCGCCTGTAGCTCAGCTGGATAGAGCAACGGACTTCTAATCCAAGTATCTCCCGTTCCTTGACATCTTCCCCAATCTGCCTTATCCTTCCCCAGCCTACTTATCCCGCTATTTTAGTGGGTATGGTGGATGGCTTGATTATTCCCGATAATTCCCGCTTTTGCTTCTATGGGTGGCAAATAGGTGGCAAATGGCAGGAAGTTCGATTCTAGAGGCTCTCAGATGGTCGCATGGGCAAAGACGAAGCATGTAGGGGTCAGGTTCTGGGAATCTGATACTCGAAAGTTCAAGGGCAAACCGGATCGGTGCTTTGTGATCAGGTTCAAGTGTCATGGAAAATCTATCACTGAGACTATCGGATGGTTGTCAGAAGGTAAGTCCGCTCAATATGCCGCAAATATAAGATCAGAAATCACAGGAAATATTCGTGCCGGGCAGGGTTTTCAGAGCCTAAAAGAAAAGCGGGATATTGAGGTGGCAAAAAAGAAGGCTGACAAATCTAAAGCGATTACTCTTGATCAAGCCTTTGAGAGTTTTCTATCCATAAGGGAGCTAAAGCCGAGAACTCAAAAAGATTATCAGAAGTTCATGAGTTCTGTTTTCAAAGATTGGGGGAAAAGGCGAATCACAGATATTAACAGCGATATGGTCAGCGATAGGCACAAGAACTTAGTGAAAGAGATTGGGAAGGCTCAAGCGAATCAGGCTTTCCGGTTCATGCGGAGTCTATTGAATTACTGCATTGCCAAGTATCGTGATTCAGATAGCTCTCCATTGATAAAATACAACCCTGTCAAGATTCTCACTGAAACACGCCAGTGGGCTAAGGTAAATAGGCGGCAGACCATCATCAAGAACAAAGACCTACCGAAATGGTTTAAAGCGGTAACAGAAATGGAAAGCTCAGTGGTCAGGGATTATCTGTTAACAATTCTCCTGTCCGGTTTGAGACGCAATGAAGCACTGTCATTAGAAAAGAGTATGATTGATCTGGAAGAAAGGACAATCTCTCTGGTTGATACTAAGAACAACAAACCATTTCTCATTCCGATCCCCGCATACCTTTTCCAAGTATTAAAGGATCGTGTCAATGCCAATACAGATAGCAAATATGTGTTTCCAAGCAGAGTTAAGGGGCAATACATGGCTCAACCACAAAGCGGAATGAACAAGATTAAAACAGCTACGGAAGTGGAATTTTGCTCCCACGACATGAGAAGACTTTTTATCACCCAAGCAGAAGCGTTAGACCTGTCGCCATTCGTGATCAAACGGCTGGTCAACCATAGTGCTGGCAGTGGTGATGTTACAGGTGGATATATAGTGAGTGATCTTGATCGGCTCAGAAAGCCCATACAACAAATTGAGGACAGGATTTTACAACTGGCTAAGGCAAAGGAACCGGGTAAGTTAGTACCAATCAAAACAGCATAAATATCAGGGCTAGGCTCATTACCGAAAGCCGGGACACCTTCTCCCGGTTGCCCTGATTCTCCAATGAAGGGCGTTGAGAAGGAAGCGCAATATGGATGAATATCAAATTAAACTTGCCGCAAGCAAGTCTGAGGTTCCTGTGAATTTTTTAGTAGAAATGATTCTTGGAGTCCCGGCAGAAACATTGGAAAGAAGTCGATCCTATTATGATCCAAATGAACCATGGCGTGACCGTGTTAGTTTGCTACCCGGGGCGGGAAAAGTAGGTTTCCCTGTGGGTGGCGATGAAGCAAGTCCGGGTTATAACGAGTGGCTAGTAATGGGAGCTTACATATTCTTAACCCAATGTATCGCCCTAAAGTTTGATTTAAAAGAATCAGAATTTATGGCGAATAAAATCTCCACTTTAGAGTTTTCTCAATGGGTGAAGCAGGATGAGGTATTCGAGCGACTAGATAGTATGGAGGTAGATATTTGTGAACACGCAATTTCGTTTGTCGAGTTCGTATTGAAAAAACTAGGGCCAAATACGAAAAAGAAAGAGGCTGAAAAAAGTAGCGGTGGTCATAGCCGTTCAGACCCAGACGGAAATATAAGATCGGTAATTAGAAAGCTCAAAAAAGCCAAAGTTCTTCAGAGCAATGTTCCATACCATCCAGATCTTATAAAAGTTTGTTCGGGAAAGGAGGATTTTGTGGATCGCAAAGCGACAAAGGAAGAATATGAGAGTATCGTAACCAAAAAGTTTTCCACGATTAAGACTTTAGTTCGAGAAATTTACAAAACCTGATTTTACCCTCTTCAGTAAACCTTCAGTGAACCCTCTTCACTGATATTATTTTCATATCTATTATTTTCACGCCAAGACTGCACTTCCCCTATCTTACTTTAAGTGAACTTTCAGTAAGCCGTCAGTGAGTTTTCTTCTTCTCTGATATGTTCTGTGTTTTTTGATCTACTCCATACAGTACATCGAGTTTTTGCGGCAACATATTTTTGAGGGATCAAATGCGAAGCCCAAATATAGAGTTGAGGGTAGCCATAGTCAGAAAGGGAATTCTTCACGGCGATCTGGAGGAAAGGATAGGACTTCCTCGGACGAAGCTGTCGAGGATTATCAACGGATGGATTGAGGCACGTTGGCACGAAAAGGACGCTATCGCTGGCAAACTCGGAACTACAGTTGATCAAATCTTCTCCAGAGTCGGAGGGCGAGCTAATGCCTAAAAAAATAAATGTAGTGAGCCTACCGTCTGATGCCGAAATCATTGACGTGCCAGTTTCTGAAATTCCCTCATTCTTGTTTGTCATGGGGAAAGCGTTGCCGGATATGGTTAAAGGTACGTCACATAAATATTGGGCCAATCTTCGTTGTGAGAAAAGGGGGCCACCATTTTTTATGACTGGCCCCAATGGTGGCTCTCCGGCCTACCGGATACGAGATGTGGTTAATTACCTGACCCGCCGTCCAGTGAAAACATTCAACGAACAATAATTGAGGAGATAAAAAATGACACCTAAAAGTAAAATCACCCAGCCAAACGAAGCGAGGCAAAGTGAAACAACCATAGAACCTTCAAATGATGATGCCGATGCGGAAGTATTAGAATTTCTTCAATCTGAGGTTCGAGGCCCGAATAGTGCTGACACAATATATGCGTTAGAGCAAATTTTTATCGAAGATGCAGGCTGTACACGCCTCGAAGCACATCAGAAGGTAGTATCCGCCTTCAATCTAGATGATGAAGTTGATCATAAATCCAAACAAGATTAAAGAGGTTACAAATGTCCAACACAATTCTTAAACATCCAAGCAAAATTTTATCATCTGAATCGAATGGAAATGGCAACAATGGAGATGAAGGGAAAGTACCTATTCAAGATGCTGTCCTGTCATGGCCTGAACCGTTATCAGATGAAGCCTACCACGGCGTTGGTGGTGCGATTGTTAAGGCAATAGAGCCTCATACTGAGGCCGATAATGCCGCCATGCTTATACAGTTCTTCACAGCATTTGGAAATCTTATCGGAAGAAATTCGTATTTCGTAGCAGAGGCTGATCGACATTATATGAATTTATATTCTCTACTTGTTGGAGCAACTTCAAAAGGTCGTAAAGGTTCTAGTTGGGGGCAAATTTCAAGACCACTCAAAGATATTGATGGAAAGTGGTTGAGGGATTACGTTCATAGTGGCCTGTCATCTGGTGAAGGGTTGATATGGGTGGTTCGTGATCCAATTGAAAAACAAGACCCCATTAAATATAAAGGGCGTGTTATTGATTATCAAACTGTAATCATCGACCCCGGTGTTGACGATAAACGGGCTTTAATTATGGAGTCAGAGTTTGCTCAGGCTTTAAAAGTTATCAGCCGAGAGGGGAACACTCTATCTCCTGTGATGAGAAACGCATGGGATGGCAGAGATTTAAAAACCCTAACTAAAAATAGTCAAGCCAAGGCAACGGCTCCACATATATCGATCGTTGGTCATATAACTAAAGATGAGTTGCTTAGAAACTTGGATAGTACAGAAGTTGCAAATGGACTTCTAAACCGCTTCCTGATTGTGTGCGTTAAACGATCAAAGGTACTTCCTGAAGGCGGGCGGATTCATGAAGTAGATTTTCAACCTTTAATTGATAGGCTTAACAGCGCATATCATTTCGCTCAACACGCTGGAGAAGTAAAAACTGGGTTGTTGCCAGGTCAAAGGCATTGCGCTTGTAATGGATAAAGCCCAGGG
>JACKQG010001176.1_pt1 | contig 36777 bp, 27 predicted proteins | sample 8237621 | NCBI WGS metagenome assembly JACKQG01 (sample SAMN15677084, study PRJNA649215) | marine metagenome | biome: marine; feature: Black Sea; material: saline water; isolation source: suspended particulate matter (SPM) from the Black Sea western gyre | collected 2013-06-09/2013-06-10 | depth... | reverse complement strand
AGTCGATGGTGGTCATGAGTGTTGCCCCAAACGCGAGATGCCAAGTTTTCAGTTTCAGATTCCAGGTTTCGAATCCGCTGAAGATAACCGGACGCGCCCGAGTAATCAAGCAACTCGCGCCGACTCTTGCGACGCACAGACCAGTCGGCTAAAGTGGCTTCGTTTGGATTTGCGGTCGATCGAGCGCGCTGTGCGCGTCTGCAGGTGCTGTTTGCCGAGGGACACTGAGGTCCCGCCCGGCAGGCGGGACCTACTTGGCAGCGGCTTCACTATGCGGGGAGAGCAACCATGCAGGACGGAAAACTCGGAGTCGCTATTCACGGGGCTGGCTGGGTGGCCAGCGCGCACGTGCTCAGTTGGAAGAAGAACCCACACGTCCAGGTCGTGTCGGTCGGCGACATCAACCTGGAGCGGGCCCAGCAGTTTGCTGACAACAACGGCCTTAGCTGCGCCGTGCGAGACAACTTTGACGAAGTGCTTGCCGACGAATGCGTCGACATCGTGGACGTTAGCGGCCCCAGCCACGTGCACGCCGAGCAGGGGATCGCCGCGGCGGAAGCCGGCAAGCATGTGTTGGTGGAGAAGCCGATCGCGCTAACGATGGAAGAGAATCGGGCTCTGCGTGACGCGGTCGCGAAGTCAGGTGTGAAGAGCATCACGAGCTTCGTCTCCCGCTTCAACCAGGAGGTGGTGACTCTCCGATCGATGCTGCAATCGAAGGCGATCGGCGAACTGTTCTATGCCGAGGTGGATTATTGGCACGGCATCAAGCCTACGCATCACGCATGGAACCTGCATAGCAAGAAGAAGACCGGTGGCAGTACCATGCTGCTGGGCGGCTGTCACGCGATCGACGCTTTGCGTTGGCTGGTGGACGACGAAGTGGAAGAACTCACCGCCTACTCGAACAATCCCAAAGGCTTCTTCGAGTACGACGCCAACGTGGTGGCCGTGATGAAGTTCCGCGGCGGCGTGATCGCCAAGGCGTCGGCGCTGTTCGACTGCGAAATGCCTTACTCTTTCAACATCGACCTTGCCGGCACGGAAGGGACGCTGCGAGACAATCGCGTGTGGTCCAAGAAGCTGTTTCCCGGTCAAACCAGTTGGAGCACCTTCCCGACGATCATGATGGACAGCGCCGACGTGATGCACCACTCGTTTGACGAGGAGATCAACTATTTCGTAGAATGCATCCGTGAGGACCGCCAGCCGCATTGCAACATCATTGACGGCTATCGAAGCCACGAACTGTGCATGGCGATCGACCGTTCGATCGAAGTAGGCGGGCCGGTGAAGCTGCCGCTGGAACCGTAGCAAGGGGCGGCACATGGCCCGTCCCCAGGGTCGTGCACCGCCCTAAGACGAGCCCCAAGGGGATTGTTGTTCCTTTGGCCGGAGACCTCCGACGGCGACACTCGAACGCTCCGCCTGGCAGGCGGTCCGTTTATTTCTGTCATACGACCCATTAACAAAACTCCCAGGAGGCGAATGATGTTGCGCAAGGTGAAAATGGTAACTGCACTGGTGGTTGTATGTCTGTTTACCTCGCGAGCCTGGAGCGAGCCACAGAATCCTGACGATACGACAGCCGCCGCTCAGACCGCTCCATCGGCTCAGGCTGCCGACTTTCGGATGCTCGATGAATTCGATGGCAAGTTGACGTTGGATTGGAAACCGCTGCGGCCGGATCCCTCACACTTCTCGTTAACAAAGCATCCGGGCAAACTCGCGATCACAACGCAGTTCGGGTCCATGCACATGAAGCGAGATCGTCCTCAAACCAAGAACGTGTTTCTTCTGGACAATCCTTCATCAGAACGGACCGGTTTTGTCGCCACCGTGTGTCTCGAATCGTTCGAGCCGACGACAAACTGGCACCAGGCCGGCCTGATGCTGTTTGACGACGAGGACAATTACCTGAAGTTTGTCGTGGAGCTTAACAACCACACCGAACACGCAACCGGTGTCGGACCGATTTTCAATCTTCTCCGCGAAGTCGACGGTGGGTCAAGCATCACGAAGACGCTGATCGAAGGCGAAGTTCCCGGCAAACTGTGGCTGCGTCTGACAACCCGCGGCTCTCACCACGAATACGCCACCAGCACCGATGGCGAGACATTCACCGTCCACGGCGAGTTGCCTTGGGGCGACGGTTCGCCCAAGCAAATCGGTTTGATGGCCACGAACGGCAGCAATGTCGATGCCAAGGAGATCGACGCACAGTTCGATTCGTTCGAACTCCGTTCGTTGACGCCTACGGAACTGAACGAGCCTCGCTTCGTCGAACGCGGGAAACTGGCGGGACCGTGGAAGGTGAAGTCCTGCCAGATCAGCGGCAAGTCATTCGAAGACGCACCTCTTTCGCGATTCGTCTTTGCAGAGAGCAAAGTGACAATCGTGGAAAAGGAAAGGGCGCTGGAGGCTGAGTACACGCTGGACATTTCCAAAGAGCCCAAGCAATTGACGTTGTCCTCGTTTCTGGGGCAAATGAGTGGACAGGTCAGGGCGTCTTACTTCTTCGAAGGCGATGCCCTGTCGATCTGTTTCGCTCTCCGGCCGGGAGCCGAGGCGCCCGACGAGTTCGAAACCAAGAAAGGCGACGGTCGATTGCTGGTGACGCTCGAGCGCGTCCAAGAGGAATGACCAACGTAGCCACGATGAACCGTACAGCCCCGTTCTCTGGCAGATGGGAGGTTTCGGCGTCCTGGTCGCAGCTGGCCTGGATCGTCGTCTGGATGACCAGCCCGCGGCGAACACCGTATACCGTCGGTTAGCGCGGCACGTCTTGGACTTCGCGCAATAATCGCAGTGCCTCGGCGCGGATCTTGGGTTCGGCTTGGACTTCCAGGTGGCTCGAGCGGGCGGGCCAAGTTTCGTAGCCGCCTATCTCGTGTTGCTCGGGCGGCGGAAGGTAGCCGTTGTAGCCATTGGCGAGCTCGATCGAGAAGGTGGCTGCGAGCGGACTCTGCTTTTTGATCGCCAGGCCCGTTTCGGCGAACACTTCGCATGGCAATCCCACGATGCCAACGTCACCGATGCGAATGGCCTGAAGCTTGAGTGTCGTGGTTTCCGGATACTTGCTCAAATGCAGTGCCTCTTGCGCGTAGACCCGTGTCCAGCGGTGGGGATGAGGACCCTTGGGATTGGCCAGGACCGCTTTGGCCCAGGCCACGCGCTCTTCGTCCGGGCGTCGAACCGCGAACTCGAGTTCCGCCTGCTGGATCGCAAGCGTTGCGTCGCTGCGGTGCTGGATCTGGTCGACGACGCGTAGCGATTCGTCGGCGAGAATCTGCCCGGACTTCTTCATCCATTTGAAAGCCGCGTATTTCTGGCCACCGCGTTCCACGGCACCGGCGTTGCCGCTGGTACCGTTGGACATGATGCCAATGAATGGCGGATGCTCCGGGCCGGCATCTAGCTTCGCTTCCAGGGCTTCTGCAAAATGGCCGAAATAGTCGGCGCTGGCCAGTGCGCCCTGATAGCCGCCACAGTAGTGCACGCTGAAGTTCGCCAACACGGCCAACGGCTTTCCGTCCGCATATCGCAGCGACAGGATCGAAACCTGTGGGTCGATCGGGCCGGCCGGTTTGATGACAGCCGAACTCTGGCCCGCAACCGACTTGCACCGCTCGCCCAATTGGCCGAACGGATTCGCACCAACGCTGCCCGCTTCGCACAGAAAACGCCGACAACGGATAAATTCCGGTTTGTCAAACGAACCGTAGCCGACTTCTGCAGGAGCCACGTTCTTTTCAGCCTGGATGACGGCCGCGGCGATCTGGCGCGCGAGAAACTCGTGGTATCGGTCATCAATCGGTTCCGTGCTGATGTGGATCGTTCGCGGGGCCGCGTGGGTGTGCGTTGCGGACATCAGCATGCGATCCATGGCCAACCCGGTTTCCTTGTGAACGATCGCCTTGGCCGCATCGTACACATCGGGGCCGATAATACAGGCGTCGGAAACGACCATGGCCAGTCGCGTTGATCCGTCGTCCAGCACAATCGCTCTCGCATACAGCCGATCGTGGACGCCGGTGACGGGGCCGTTCTTACTGATTGGACCAGCGAGCGACACGCCCAACTCGGGAGTGATATCCACCTTGGCCGCACCGGCCTGCAAACGCCCGGCCGATTCGGCCTGTGCGGGCGCGCTGACCAGGATGCAGCCGAAAGCTACGAGCAGCCAAGAGATGACACAAGACCGGAACCCCGTCTTCGCGTGAAACTTCATTTGTCGTTCTCCATCTGTCGGGTTGAATCTGCAGTCGACGCACAAATCGAATTCAGCGCGACACGGCGGGATTCATGCGTTGGCCTTCTATTCTATCTTACTCGAACGCCTTGGAGGACAGGCCCAACCTTTCTGAGTCCACGGCGGGGAGGCCGTGTTTTCATATCGACAAAGAGTCTCCCTTGATTGACAGTATTGGTTCGCGTGGGATAAGCTGAGCGACGCGGATTGCCATTCGAACTCACGGAGGTGTGCTGTGCGATTCACTCTCAAGACGCTGTTCGCTGCGATTTCTGTTTCCGCTCTGATATGTTGCATCTTCTTTGCCTTGCCAGGGTGGCTGTCGTTGATGGTCTTGAGCACACTGTGGTTTATGGCTCCCCCCTTGCTGATTGCGGGTATCGTCTATGGTCGAGGATACGGTCGAGCGTTTTCCATCGGCTGCGTTTCGGCGGGCGGCTGCCTGCCGTTCGTCTACCTGTACTACGTGTATGGAATCGCGACGCTGTTGACCGAGGGGGATTGGTTTACCGAGATCGACAACGACAGCATGTTGGCGATTAAGATTGCCTTTGCCGTTGCCACTGCACTTGTCGGGCTAAGCGGGCTGTCAGCCATGAGCGTGCGCTGGATGTCCCTGCGGCTGAACAGAACATCCGACGAACATCGGGCTTCGCCTCCCAAGGAGTATTCCCTGCTGCACGGGCGCGTGTCGACGATTCAGATGGAATCCACGCCTGTCGAGCCTGAACCGCGAAGTAACGCTCCTCCGCCATAGCGAGCTTTCCCATGCACGATTCTAAGAAGTCAACTGGCAGGGCCCCGCGTACGGGCACGGCCGTTTTGCTGGGCAGCGTTTTGGGCCTGATCCTGGGCGGCACGTTGGTGACCGGGATCTGCGGATGGCAACTATGGGCGGCAAATGCTGCAGAGGCAGCGGCGTCTACGGGAGATGCTGCGGACACGAGGTTGCCGACCCCAACGTACGCGCCCGGGGCCTCGCCGTATGCGACTCCGTATGATACTGGTTCGAACGGTTACGGGACTTCGTCCGGCCAACCGACTTACGGATCGTCGGGCAGTTACGGCAGTGCCCCCGCCTATTCGGACTCCAGCCAGGCGAGCCAACCGGCGAATACAGATCCCGAGGCGTCCGGTCCGAGTACTTCCTTCTACGCGCCGAGCAACGTTCCCGAACCGGCCAAGCCAACGTCCCCCGACGCTCCGGCCGTATCAGAGAGCAATAAGGAAGATAACGGCAGTTAGTACGTCGCCGATCCGCTAAATGGTTGGCTTCAGAGAAGACGGTCAACGCGGTATACTCAGTTGTGTAGGTTGCTTTCTGCGGTGGATTGGGTTTTCTATGGCCGGGCAATTGATTCCAACGCCGGACGACGCTCCCGCGGTTCCCCGCGATCTGACGCCTGAGCAGTGCGTCAAGATGTGGAGCGACTTGATGGAAACGTGCGATCAGTTTCTCATCGCCGGATTGCGGGCGGAGATTGGCCCGGACGGAGATCTGGCCGAAGCTTACCGCCAGTGGTACGCGCAGACCATGCAGGAGCACGACCGGATGATTTTCCGGATGGCAACGACGTTTAACGAACGGATGGCGCGAGATGTCACCTAAGCCGGTCTTCCAGACTCTCGAAACGCTGTGGGCAGCGATGGAACCGCTGGGCCTGCCGATGGCCGTGATGGGGGGCCTCGCGCTTTCGACGTGGAAGCACGTTCGAGCCACACAGGACGTGGATTTGCTGGTAGGTCTGGTCGACTCCGAACCGGAAAACATCGTCCGCTGCGTCATGGACCACGGGTTTCGCCCGAAACGCACTCCTCCCGTTTCTCCGCTCGGTCCTTTTCAGGTACTCCAGTTGGAGTTCGAACCAGCCGAGTCGTACGTGGATGTGCAAGTCGACCTTCTACTTGTCGACTCCGAATACCACTCTCGCGCATTGGAACGTCGCGTGGGGGTCCAATTGCCCGACGTCAGTTCGGAAGTTTTCGTCCTCACTTGTGAAGATCTGATTATTCACAAACTGCTTGCGGGAAGAGTCATTGATCGTGCCGACTCAGCCGCGTTGTTGCGAGCCAATCGCGATGCCCTGGACATGCAATACGTCGGCGTTTGGCTGAGCCAGTTGAAGTTATCGGGCGAATTCCGCAAAGTCTGGGAAGAGGCATTTCCGGGCGAGGCCCCACCGATCTAAAGCTCGTTCTGCCGTCGTGTGCACGGCGTGCGCTTGAATCGGGTATGATCGCCTCGAACCGTCTGAAACTCTTCTCCTCCGGAGGAAACGATGAAACTCAGTCTGTTCACCGTCAGCTACGCCGGACTTTGGGGGCAACATTCTCTTTCGCTCGAAGGCACTATCGCCAAAGCGGCCGAACTTGGATACGACGCGGTGATGATCATGGGCAAGCGTCCACATCTCTCGCCGTTGGATGCTACCGACGAGCGGCTGGCAGCGATCGACGCGACGCTGAAAGAACATGGCGTCGAGTGCGCCGTAATGGGCGGCTACACGGATCTTTCCGGTGCGGGCGCCGCGGAAGTGCCGTTTCTGGAAATGCAGATCGCTTATGTCCAGTCGCTGGCCAAAATCGCAGCAAGACTTGGCGCTGGCTATGTGCGCATCTTCACGGCTTACGAAGTCGAAGGGCAGAGTCCGCACACCGTTTGGAGCCGTGCGGTGACGGCGCTACAGGAGATCTGTGATCGGGCGGCCGAGCACGGCGTGACGATCGCCGTTCAAAACCACCACGACATCGGCCTCGACAGCGAGGCGCTCGTGGAACTGCTGGGCGACGTGGACCGCCCCAACTGCAAGATCGGCTTCGACGCGTGGTCACCGGCCCTTCGTGGCGAAGACATCTACGAAGCCGCCAAACGATTGGCGCCGCACGCAGCGATCACCACCAACGCCGATTACATCCGCCTGCCGCGTTACCAGTATCAGCCGGTGATGGTCAACTACGAGCGGGTATCGCCGGACCTGGTTCGGGCCGTGCGATTCGGCGAGGGCTTTATCGACTACCCCGCTTTCTTCCAAGGATTGAAGGAAGGCGGGTTTGACGGCATCGCCAATTTCGAAATGTGTTCACCTGTCCGCGGCGGAGGTTCACTCGATAACTTGGACGGGTACGCGGGACACTACGTCAAGTGGATGTGTGAGAATGTTGTGACGTAGACTTGGCGCTAGCCATCAGCAAAGAAAGGCGTCACGGGATCGGGAAGCACCATCCGAATGTCCAAACCTCCTGCTCGCGGTGAAGCACAATTGCCGTGCCATGTGGAGGCATGTACTGGTAGTCCTCAAATGCGGCCTCGCCTTGCCCTCCACGCGGAAAGTAGATCAGACGCGCCCCGGCACTCCACAGCAACGGCGCACCCGCGGCAATGTGTTCTTCTTCGGAAGGGTCGCTCAACGCGTGGAGATTGGCAGAGCCATGCCGTCGGGGAACCGACCAGGGGATGCCTTCGCGCCGATAGAGAAACGGGCGGCCCGTGAACGGATCGACGGGCAACGAGTCCAACTCTTCGCCGACCAACTCGTCCAGTGTCTCGGGCAACTCGCCGTACTCGGCCCGCCAAGCGGCCAGTGCAAGCTGCAAACGCGCGATCCGGCGATACACTTCGTGGCCGGCCATCAGATCGAGTCTCCAGTCATCGTGCACAGGCAGCAACTGCGGGGTCATCCACAGCAATGGCGTCGTCCGCACCCAACGGACGTTGCGGTCGTAAAATGGATCGACCGTATCTCGCACGCAGCCATCCGTATCAAGCAGACGCTGCGCCGAACGAATCCGTCGCAACTGGCTGTCCATGCACGCGGCCGACACACGCTTGGCGCGAGCGTGCTCGCACGGAAGTACGGAGGAAAGGCACCGCAACACTGCCTTCTCTTCCCGTTCCGCACCGGACATCGCCCACGTGGCTTCGTCGAAGTCCAGAAAATCGCGGCGCAAGAGGTAGTCGTCGACGATCTCAGACTCGCGCGACGGTGAGAATACAAAATACTCCCGGTCCAGCCTTTCCAGGGCCGTACGTATAGCATCGGCGCTCTGGCCGGGACCGGCAGCCCACTTCGGCAGACGCTCGAGCGTCATCGCCTCGATGGCGTCCGCACCTCGTAGTCTGCCCGGATCGCCGCGATGGCAAAGGTGGCGAGCGAAACGCAGGACCGCCATGTATCGTTCAAACGCTTCCTCGAATCTGCCTTCGGACTCTAACGAATCGCAACTATCCAGCACGTAGTCTGCCAATCGTGAGGGATAGGTCACCAGCGGCTGGACGTTCTTCACGTCGTCAGACGTGGTTCCGGCGTGAGACTGTCTATGCAGATCGTAGGCATTTGGAAACCAGCAGTGCTCTCGGCGGCTCGCTTCGATGAACTTCGCAATCGCCTCCTCTTTGTTCTCCGCCGACTCCGACATCGACCATGCTTCGTGGTACAACCGCAGTGTTCCCCGGGCCTCGTCAGTCGGCGGTTGGGCATGATTTGCTACAGGCAGTTGCAGTTGAACGACGGGGACTTCGTACGCGCGGAAACAGGCGGTTGCCGCGATAACGGCTGCCAGCGGTAGGGCCAGCGAAAGGCCGAGTTTCAGGCGGACTCGCCACCTTGTCCTTTCCAACAGCCAGTCGGGCGCCCGCCACCAGCTTGCCCAGAGCGCGATCAACGGAATTGGCACCACAGCGAACCACAGTGGTACCTCGAACATCCACATGAGTCCCGCCCAGACGCCCACGTTGAAACTGCAGAACAAGCCCACTGCCAACGCGATGATTCCGCTGCGAAGGAACAACGAGCACGCCTGCCCGACCGCATAGGAGAGCACTCCGAGTCCTAATGTGATCGATATCATGTCGATCGCGTCACGCCGCATTTGGAAACCGGCAAACCTCGACGGATTATGACTGGCCACCACGGGTTCGAGATGGAACATCGAAGATGGTCGTGCCATTTCCACGCCAACGCAGACAAGCGATATCGCCAGCCACACCAGCAACGCGCAGATCCAGACGATTTGCCGGCTGAACCAGACGGTTCGCGGTCCAATTCCGCGTTCGGCAAAGAAGCGGAATTGCTGCTTGCGCTGATCTGCCCAATACATGCAAGATCCCAGCACGCACCCTGCCCAAGGAAACAAAGCCAGCGGCACACTCAAGACATTTTGGTCTCGGTTGTGGATGGAGATAAGGATGCAGCATACGAAGATGGCGGCGAGCCCGCCCAGGATCAGCAGAATCGACGCGCGCGACTGACGCCAACTCTGCCAGACGAGCCGACCCAGCACGAGCCCGCTGGATGCCCGCGCCGCCTTGTCGCTGTCCGATGTTGATGCCGTCTGGCGTCTGGACACTCGTGGCCGCGACCACGGCAGCGGATACTCGCGCAGCCAGCGTCGCCCGAGCCAGATATCAACCGCAAACACCAAGACCGCCACAATTGCCCGAAACGGCAGCGTTACCGTATAGTCGTCGGTGCGACTGTCCAGCACACCCAACGGGACAAACAAGAACAGTCGTGAGGGGATCAGAAAGCCGAACAGGCACGGCATGACCGCTGCCAGAATTACCGACCACAGAACGCGTCCCAGTAACAGTGCAAAGAACACCGCCCAGGCAAAAACTTCCAGCAGTGTAGTGATCCCGCCAAACCAAAGGACCAGATGCGCGCGCGGCTGCGGAAGCTCGCCACCGGCAAAAGCCAGCGCGATCAACCAAAGCATGGGCGGCAAGGCAACTGCAACGGCCAAAGAAAAACCGAGCTTTCCGAGTAACAACCGGCCAGCCGATACCGGCAAGGAGCGTTGGAACGCGTAGGTTTCCGATTCGTGCTCGCCGGCAAACAGCGTTGCTCCGCTGCCTAACGCGAAAAACACAGGCATGCCCAACGCAATCGCAAATAACGAGTCAACTGGTGACGGATGGGCATTGATCGAAGCCGCGACGTATACGAGCAACATCAGCACAACCGCAAACAGCGCAATGGCCAGCCAGAAGCCTCGCTGTGCGCGGTACTCCTTCCACACGACTCGCCGGAGGATCGCGTTGTTCGTCGTCATGCTAACTGCTCCTGGGCGACATCCCTTTGGCTGCCTTGCTTGCGCATGAAGCCGACAAAGATCTCTTCCAAGCTGGGCGTGCGCGAATCGACACATTCGACGGCCGCATGGGTTTCGATCGCGGCGACGGACGCTTCATCCGGATGGCGCACCAACAACTGCCATTGCCGCGAACGACGACGCTGGCGCAATAGCTCGCCATGAACCAGCGGAGGCTCGGCAGACGGATCGGACAAAGTGACGGTCAACTCAACCACTTCCGCCTTCAGCTTCTCCAGCCGATCGACAACGACCAGTCGACCGTTGTGCACAATCGCTACCACGTCCGCCACGCGTTCCACTTCGTTGATCTGATGACTGGAGAGAAATACGGTCTTGCCCTCGGCCGCCCGGTCAACCATGCTCTCCAGGAACTCGCGGCGCACCATCGCGTCCAAACCGGCGGTCGGCTCGTCCAGGACCAGCAGGCCCGGATCGTTGGCCAGAGCCAAAGCCAATGACACTTTGGCACGCATCCCCTTCGACAACGCCTTAATCTTCTTGCGCATCGGCAACTCGAACCGTTCGGTCAAATCGCGGTATGTGGCCAAGTACTCCTCGCCGTAGAATCCGGCGGCAAACCAGCCGATTTCATGCACCGTCATCCAATCGTACAGCGTCGGCTGTTCCGCCACGTATCCCACCTGGCGGCGGATGTCCAGCGAGTGCTTGACGCTGTCCAGCCCGAAGACTTCGGCACGGCCGGCGTCTGCTTCGGCAAGTCCCAACATAATGCGGATGCAGGTTGTTTTGCCCGCGCCGTTTTCGCCCAGCAAGGCAAAGACGGTGCCCGAAGGGACTTCGAACGACGTATTGTCCAACGCCACATGCGATCCAAACCGTTTCGACACGCCCTCTAAACGAATAATCGCAGTCATGATTACCTCTCGTCGCGTACTACGTCGGAAAGCTCCTTGTCGATCAGCCCACGAAGCTCTTCATCGTCCAACCCGCTTCGTTTTGCCTCGGCAAGCGTTTGGCGAAGTCGAGCTTGGATCAGTTGCTGACGCTGCTGACGGCAATGTTTCACAGCGCCCGGAGCCACTTCCAGACCCATACCGCGAACCGTTTGCAGGACGCCGTCGGTCTGTAGCTGTTGATAAGCCCGCGCGACCGTGTTTGGGTTAATGGCCAGCTCTCGCGCCAGTTCGCGAACGGACGGAACCAGGTTCCCCGGCCTGATCGCCCCGCGAGCCACGGAGAATTTGACCTGCCGCACCACTTGGTCGTAGATCGCCAAACCGTCGGTTGGATCGACATGAAAAAACATGAGACTGCGCGCCTCCTGTGCTAGATAACTAGTACAGTAGACGGTCCCGGCGAGAATGTCAAGAGTGAAAATCCCGAGAAGCGCAAGAATCTCACGTGGCCTGTCTTGAATGCGACCAGCGTGTCTTGGCGAATCCGCTCGGCTGCGGCCTAGGAAGGCGTCTGTCCGGGCCAGAAGCACTTCCACGTTGGCAGAGTGCGACAGTTGTCTCTTCGCCGATCGTTACCTGGCAGGCGGTGCCACTGGCATTTTTTCCCCTTCTTCCGGCCCTACGCTTGATCGGCCTGGCGGAATGTCGGGAATGCTCTCCTCGTGAGGATCGTCGGTCCCGGAACAACCGAGCAAGCCAGCTCCCAGCACCCAGAGGAACAACGTCAATCCGCGCACTGTGCTAACCTCCACAACGTGTGGCATGGAATACCGACTTCGTGTTGAACGCTTGGTCGTTATCAAGGAACGGAAACGGCCTCACCACCGTGGCGCGTTGCCATCGCCTCGACGACGGTTGGCGACGACGAGTTTTGAGGGCCGCCGGCCTCGTAGCCGATGAACCTGATGCTGGCATCGGCCAGCGCCCAATTTGCGCCTCCCGGATGCAGGCTCCAGAAGTGATACCGATGGATGTCCGTCGGGTCGTTAATCGTTCCATTGCGGAAGAAGTCCGGGCTGGCGGACGGCGAAAGCGGTCGTTCGTGAACTCCCAGCACTACATCCGTCGCGCCAAAATACGGTGAGTCGCCAGCGCCGGCCCACACCCACCCGTACACCTGGCTGGTAGACGGCGGTCGTTCGCCAATCATCAATGTGCTGCTTGTACCGTCGACGATTCCTGCCATCGACACGGATGAGTTCACGTAGAGTATCCCGTCTTGGCCACTGGCTTCTTTGAACTGATTGCGCCCGGACACGCCCAAATAAGACGTGAGTGCGACCTTGTGACCGCCATAGCTAATCTGGATTCCTCCGCGGACGTCGGAGGGGCAAGCAAACGTGTCGCACAATTGCCCGTTCGGGTCAATGCCGGAGGGATCAGGCTGCCACCAGGGCCAGGCGTGAAGGTCCACCGATTCGTAGAGGTTGTTCATTTCGATGAACGGTGCAATGTGCATCGTCCAACTCCAAAACGGGCCTTCGACCGGATATCCACGCCTATCCAATCCGCTCGGCGGCGGATCGCAAGCATAGGTAGTGCAATAAGTCCTCGGCATTATCTGGTGGGCGGATGGAAAACGACGGTATGTATCGTGGAAGTTGTGCAGCCCAATCGCTTGCTGCTTCAAGTTGTTTGTGCATTGCGCCCGCCTGGCCGCCTCACGGGCGGCCTGAATGGCAGGAAGCAAAAGCGCGACCAGGATGCCGATGATCGCGATCACGACCAGAAGCTCGACAAGCGTAAAACCGTGACGTTTGTGCCAAATCATGTTCACTGCTACTGGCAACTGATGTGAACCCTAATCCACCCCCCACTTGCTAGCGTACTGCTTCCGAGTGACGTGTCAAGCTTTGCAGTCGCACTTCATCCGTTACCCTCTCTTGTTGTCAAAACCCACAGCGACGGCCGCAGCATCAGCGCCCCGCCCAACATCGCCGAGGCAATCCCGAAGTAGCAGCCTACCTCACCTGTCCGCGGAGCACCGCAGACGCTCACGCCTAAACCGTGCTGTGCCGTTGGAGTTCACGCTTCAGCGTGCTGCGTTCATCAAGATTCGGGAAAAGCACGCTAAAGCGTGAACTCCAGCGGTCGTCGCCGCCGATGGCGGCGCGCGCTCATTGGTAGATCACGAAGCCGGCCGGGGGAAGCGTGAGTTGGACGGACTTGCCGTTGCGCGGTTCAACGGAGACCGTCTGACCGATTTGTGCTGGATCGGTCGAGTAGCGGCATGTCAGCTTGTCGTCGCCGTCGTAAAGACTGTTGTCGATCGTTACCCAGGCGGTGCTCGGTTGGAAGAAGTCCGTGTTCCTCGAGTCTGGGGACGAATGGTTCTGCCCACAGATGATTTTGCCTTGTCTTCTTCGGAAAAATGATGGTCGGGAAAAATCATCTCAGGGCTGAGCATCGAGCCAACAACGTGAACAAGAAACCCGGCTTTGCCAGAAGTCGGGCTTCTGCAGCAAGCGCGTTCTGTATCCGGTCTACTTGTCCTTTTTCTTGCGTTTCCCTTGGCCCCAGGGCCAGGGCTTGACGTGGGCTCGTTGGGCCCATGATTCCCACTTGGCAGAGAGTTTCTCGACCAGCTCCGGTTGCTCGGCTGCCAGGTCGTTCGTCTCTGTGCGGTCGGCTTCCATGTTGTATAGTTCCCACGGCGTGGTTTTGCCGGTTCCCATGTTGCCCTTGCGGACCAGCTTCCATTTGCCGTCGCGAATGGCACAGTTTGCTTCGTGTTCCCAGAAGATCGGGTTGGGCCGGCCCAGTGGCTTGCCGTTGAATGCCGGCCACAGGCTGATGCCCTCTGGCGGTGTGATCGGGTTACTCTTGAACGTCTCGGGGTAATCGGCGCCGGACACGTCCACGCAGGTGGCCATCAAGTCGATCAGGTGTCCGGGCTGCTGTTCCAGCTTGCCGTGGCGCGCCGAGTCGATGCCCTTGGGCCAGTGTGCGATCAGGGGCGAGCTGATGCCGCCTTCGTGTACCCAGTGCTTGTATTCGCGGAACGGAGTATTCGACGCATTGGCCCACGGCAGGCCGTAGCCGATGTACGTATCGGCCGGACCCGGCATGACGTTCTGGCCCTGGCGCATGGGCAGACCGTCACGAGTCCGTTTGGGGATCATGTCGTACTGCAGTTCGCCGGGCTTCATCGGCTCGATCTTGTCCGGATCGGCCTTGTACGTCACTTTGTTGCCGCGACCCAGGCCCTCGGCGCATCCTCCGTTGTCCTGTAGGAACAGAATCAGAGTGTTGTCGAATTGGTCGGTGTCCTGGAGCGATTGGACGATCTGCCCGATGCCCTGGTCCATGCAGTCGACCATGGCCGCATAGACTTCCATGCAGCGGATGTTCCAGGCCTTCAGCTTCTCGTCCTCCCACGCCGGCGCTTTCTTGTCACGCGCAGTCATTTCCCATTTTGGATCAATCAAGCCCATCTCGATCATGCGTTTGTGACGTTGGTCGCGGATCGCGTCCCAACCGCAGTCGTACACTCCCTTGTATTTTGCGATATTCTGCGGCCGAGCGTGCATCGGCCAGTGCGCCGCCGTGTAGGCCACGTACATGAAGAAGGGCCGATCGGAGTTCGCCCGAGCATGATCGCGAATGTAGGTCGCGGCATTATCACTGATCGCATCCGTGTAGAAGAAGTCGGGTGAATCCGGCGGGATCAACCGGTTGTCGCGGGTCAGCGAGTTGGGATCGAAGAAGCTGCCGGCGCCGTGAATGGTACCAAAGAAACGGTCAAACCCTCGCTGCATGGGCCAATTGTGTTTGTCGGCTTCGCCTACGGGGCGAACCTCCTTGGTCACGTGCCATTTGCCGGACATGTAAGTGCGATACCCGGCCGTCTTGAGCACGTCGGCAATGGTCATCGAACCGTCGTTCAGATCGCCGCGATAACCTTCCAGGCCGCGATCACCCATCATGTGCCCGATTCCGGCCTGGTGCTGATACAGACCGGTCAGCAGCGACGCGCGTGTGGGGCAACAGCGGGCCGTGTTGTAGAACTGTGTGAAGCGCACGCCGTCTGCGGCCAACCTGTCCAGCGTAGGCGTTTGGATCTCGCTGCCGTAACAGCCGATGTCCGAAAAGCCCATGTCGTCGGACATAATGATGATAACGTTCGGACGCGTGTCGTCGCCGGTTTCGGCGGATTGGCCGTCGGCGGCAAAGGCCGTGAACGTCAGGCTTACCACAAGCAGCCCAACGGCGATTGGCAGCAATGTTCTGCGTTTCATTCTCTTGCCTTTCGATTTCGTCTAGTTCGTATACAAAGCCACAATCACAAGTCCCCAGAGATTCTAGCCAATCGCCTGCGCGATGGAACGTGGCCCGCAAGAGCGACTGTGGCAGGAAGAGGGGACCACGTCGCGGCTGCCAGTTCATTCGTTGCCGCCCTGAATTCGTTGGGAAAGCGATCTTCAACGCTGGTTATAGATTAGTGGTTATACATGAAGAGCCGAAATGGCGAAGGGCTTGCTCAGTCTATTGCTGCGCGAACCGCCATTGGCACTCGATGTCGCGGTCGTAGGTTACGTACCAGTAGTGCACGCCGCATTGATCCAGTACCTTTTCGCCGGGCGTGCCGACGACTTCGGCTGTTACTCTTGCGGAAGCTATCTGCTTGTTATCGAATACCGGCGAGAGAAAGGCCCGCATCTTGACGCTGCGAACGGTTGGGGCCCATCCGAGGTCGGCAGTCGCAATTAACGTTTTGCAGTTGGAAAGCGCGAAATCCGAGGGGTCGACGTCCCAGCAATACACCGGATTCCGCGGCCAGTTGTAGGGAGACAGGTGTTTGTCGCCGCCAAATACGCGCAGAACGCCATCCGGACAGACATACGAGGATCGGCATGCTGCCGGTCGGCCGGGCATGACTATTGGATCACCCAGTCCGGCAAACAGGTCCTTCCTCCTGAACCAAACGGCACATCCCTCCCACCCCATGTTCGTGACGCTCTTCGACGGTCCCGCCGCCGACCTTATGCTGAATCTATTGGGCCTCGCGCCGACAATCCACTCGTCCCCGATTCTGTTCAAACTGGCTTCGATCAGGTTTTGCTCCGGCATGGTGGCCAAGGGACCGGTCTTGGTCCATTCGTATCGTCGGGTCTTGGGATCAAACTCCATCATGACCGCCGCCAAACCATCCGGCAGAAAGTGCCGGACGTCGACCCATTGGGTGCATTCCTCGTCATAGGGGCTGTACGGAGTGTACCACTGGTTCACGCCTATAGCGGTAGGGCCAAGTTCGCAAAAAGCATCGCCCGTCTCGAAGCCTTTTTGGCGAAGTATCGTGATAGGAGTGAGCAGTTCGATATCATCTTCGGCTTCATTCAGCTTGAACTGAATCGTTGCGATGCGTTGGGTGGCGTCCGACAGTTCCCGGCTTCTTTCATCAAGCGTGTGCAGCAGCCGGCCCGTCGCGTGGTCGACTATTCTGGCGTGTTGATACCATCCGGCGCAGAACACGTTGTTACTGGGCAGGAGTTTGCCGTTCTTGTCGACGGCGCCTTTGGGAACGCCAAAGACCTTGGCGTGGCCCTGCTGCTTGAAATACTTGTCGCCGCGACCGAATGGGTCCCAATGGTCGGTGAACGGCGATAACACGGCCTCCTTCAGAATTGGCCCGTCTGGTCTGTCTTTGCGGATTTGGTACACGATCGCACGAACCGAATCTGCTCCTTGGAAGCTCTTTGTCTGATAGACCCAGATGTACCGAGTCTTGCTGAGCTGCCAGCAGACAGCATTGCCCGGCTTGACGCCGTCCTCTGTTCGTTCGCCGGGGATGGTACAGTCGCTGATCAACAGTCCCTTGTAGAAAAACCGCGGCGACTCGTCTGGTGTTGCCTTCGGATGCTGACAAAACGCAGGGCGGTTGAGAACAATCAGCAGTACAAACAATAGTCTGGCGGTTGTGCTCATTTCGTTGTGCTTCCTGAATCCGGACCTCGCATTTTGCCTTCGGAGACCGATATCTGCGATATGGCCCCGTCTGGATAGCTTAACAGTTTGTATACTACGTACCAGGATTCGCAACGATTCAGCGGACTGAGTCTTGCAGACTCAGCTTCGAATCGGTGGTAGACTTTTTCTGGCCGCTTGCCCAACACGAGCGACGGAAGTCCAGGCCGGACCTTTGACACAAGGGGACTATTACGATGACGACGGTGCGTTTTGGGATCGTGGGGATTGGGCGGCGGAGCTTGATGGGACATATTCCAACGATTCTGCACTCGGAGCGCGACGTGGCCGTAACGGCGCTGTGCTCGCGGAGCGACGAGAATCTGGATCGGGCGGCGGCGATGCTGCCGAATGCGCCGGCGCGGTTCCACGAATTGGACAACATGCTGGCCGACGGCGAGTTCGACGTGGCTGTGATCTGCACGCCGGACTTCATGCATCGCGAGCACGCCGTGGCCTGTCTCGACGCCGGTAAGCACGTCCACGTTGAAAAGCCGCTCGCACTGTCCGCGGCCGACTGCGACGCCATCGTCCACGCGGCCGAACGTGCGGGGCGCGTGTTGCAGGTCTCGTTGGTGTATCGCTATTCGAGCCTGTTCCGCAAGGCGGCGGAGATCGTGCGCGACGGTCAGATCGGGCGCGTGCGTACGGCCTGGTGTCACGAGTTTGCCGAGTACCCGAACCTGTACCGCGGTTGGCACACGCACAAGCCGAACAACGGCGGGCTGCTGGTCACCAAGAACTGCCACCACTTTGACCTCTTGAACTGGATGATCGACCGGCCGGCTCGGCGAGTCGCGGCCTTCGGGTCGAACGACGTGATGAACCCTGGCAGCGCCGTGCACGACAACGCGTGGGTGATCATCGACTACGACGGCGCCCGCGCGAGCCTGGGCAGTTGCATCTTCAGTCGCTATGGCAACGACGTGACATTGGGCGTAATCGGCGACGGAGGGATTATGGCCGTGATGCTGGACACTCACGAGATCCACATCCATCCGCGCGAACCGTTCGCCGAGACCGACACGGTCTTTCCCCAAGGGTTACCCTCGCCCGCCTATCGCAAAGTCACGATCGAGAGAGCCACCGAGTATACGGGTTACGGCCACCAGGGCGACGCACGGGCCCTGGCCGAACTGCTGGAGTGCATCGAAACTGGCCAGCGGCCCAGTGCCGACGGGCACGTGGGACGAGCTTGCACAGTCCTGGGCCTGGCAGCCGAGCGGTCCTGCGAGACGGGGCAGGTCGTGTCGATCGACGATCTGGAATGAAAAGCGGGAAAACAACCTCGTCAAACGGGCACGCGGGCCCTTGTGCACGTTAGAATGGGACGCGATCAGGTAGGGAAACGAGCATGGCACCGAGTTAGACTTCAATGCACATTAGCGTGAGCCGGAGGTGTTTACTCATGGCAGCAATTAAGTATGGCCTTTTGTTGCGATCATTCTGTGTTGGCTGCCTTGCAGCAGTTATGTGTTTCTCGTTGGCGTCTGCCCAAGAGACTAAGGCTCCTCCAAGGGAGAAGGCGCAACCGGTTCGTCCCAGTCCATCGGCGTCTGATCAACGGAGCGCTCGAATGAAGAAATCGCTGCGTATTGTGGCCTTTGGCGATTCGATCACCAATGGCATGAGCCCAGCCGGGATGAAGGAGACGGACACGTTTCGAGATATCGCACGACGGGAATTGAGCGAAAAGATTGGCGCAAAGGTCGAGGTGGTCAACGCAGGGATCAACGGGGACATTGTCACGCTGGCGATCGAGCGGCTGAAGCGCGACGTGCTGGACCGCAAGCCGGATATTGTCACGATCATGTTCGGGGGCAACGAAGCGGGATTCTATCGGCCGGAAACGAACGGGTTCGCGGACACGCCGCGCGTGAGTCGGGACGAGTTCAAGGCGGCGTTGAACAAAATCGTCGACCGCATCCAAGCCGCAAGGATAACGGTTGTGTTGATGACCTGTCCGCCCATGACCGAGCGTTACTGGGGCATGAAACTGGAGCCGTATCAGAAACACGGCATCAACTTCCTTGTCAAGGGCTACGCCCAGGCTATGCGCGACGTGGCGGACGAGAAAGGCGTCGAGCTGATCGACGTGTATCGAGCGTTCCAGCAGAAGCCCAAGAGGTTGGACTACTTCCCTGACGGCCTGCATCCAGACGCCCGCGGACATCGCGTGATTGCCGACCTGCTGGTCGAACGGCTTGCGCGCGTCATCGGCCGCCAGCCACTACCGGATGGGCCCAACTAGCGGAAGATGCCTGTGCACGCTCCGCTTAGGACCGTTCGAGAAATAAGTGTCCCAAGACAGGGGACCTTTGGTCGCAAAAAAGTGGGATAGGCTTCCAGCCTGTCAGGTCATTCGGACGACAGGCTGGAAGCCTATCCCACGAGAACTCGGACACTTATTTCTCGAACGGTGCTTAACGGTTACTTTTCCACCTCTTCGAATTTCAGCGCGGCCGAGTTGATGCAGTGCCGCATGCCCGTCGGGGCGGGACCATCCCCAAACACGTGGCCCAAGTGAGCGTCGCAGCGCGCGCATTTCAGTTCAATGCGGATCGTTTGCATGCTGCGGTCTACTGCTGTAGCGAGGTGTTTCTCGTTGGCCGGGGCCCAGAAGCTTGGCCAACCGCAGCCGGAGTCGTACTTCGTTGCTGAATCGTACAACGGCAGCCCGCAGCAAATGCACTTGTAGCTGCCCTCCCGCTTGTTACTCCAGAATTCGCCCGTGAACGGCTGTTCGGTGTGATTCTTTCGCGTCGAGGCATATTGTTCGCCGGTCAATTGAGCCTTCCATTCGGCGGCGGTCTTCCTGACTTTTCGGATGACCTCGGAATCCTCCTTCAGCTTATCCTGAAACACCTTCTTGAGCTTCTCCATCTTTGGGCGAATCACGGTCCGGCAGTATGGCAGCCGGCCGTTCTTTTCGTAGTAACCTTGATGGTAGGCCTCGGCTGGGCGGAACCCGCGGAACGGGCTGATTTCCGTGACGATCGGAGCGTCGAAGGCGCCGGAGTCGTTCAGCTTTTGCTTGTACCTGGCGGCGAGTTGCCGCTGATCGTCATTGTGGTAGAAGATGACTGAACGGTACTGCGGTCCGATGTCGACGCCCTGCCGATTCAGCGTAGTTGGGTCGTGCGTCTTCCAGAAAACTTCCAGCAGGTCCGCGTAGGAAACCACCTTTGCGTTGTAAGCGATGTGTACCACCTCGGCATGCCCTGTCATTCCCGTAAGGACCTGCTTGTACGACGGGTTCTGTAAGTGTCCTCCGCTGTACCCGGAGACCACGGAATACACGCCCTCAAGCTGCTCGAAGACTGCTTCCGTGCACCAGAAACAACCACCGCCGAAGGTGGCTTGTTCGAGTCCATGTGCTGCAGTCGCCGTTTCGTCCTTCCCGACTCCGTTCTTCGACGTTCCAATCGCCTGCCCGGATGCCTCGAACGGCGCCACCGAAAGCACCGCAAGGCACACTGCAACCGAAGCCAGAAGGTGCTTCGGAACGTTCTGCATTCTTCGCATCAACATATGAAAATCCCTATCTCCGATCCCGTGTGTGATTCGAAACGATTGCCTCCGGGTGGGCTGGAATTGTACGACCCTGGCCAAACAAAGACAACGCTGCCCTTTCCCCAAGATCGCAGCCTATTCGGGTCCGAAATGGGGTCTACTTCATGAGGTGCACGATCGTCGGCTGGCTCCCGGTCTTTACTCGCCCTGAAGCGGCGGAGATCGTTTTCAACTCGTGGCTCTATCTTCAGAGGGAAAAACAGTTCAAACTGTTCGGTTACGTGGACGATCCGCTCCATTGGCGATGGTCGAGCGCACGCAACATATGCGAGGCAACCGGGGATGATTGAGGTCATCACGGATTGGAGGTGAACGTCTTGGGGATCGAAGCAGAGCTTCAAAGACGTGCGTTCCCAAGCTGGAGCTTGGGAACGAGGCGGGAACCTTAGATCGGATGGTGATGGCGTTACTGCCTTATCACTCGGGGAGCGTTACGATGCGTATGGCACCTGTTCTTGTTTTCATGTTTGGTATTTGGAGCGTGGCGGCCGCTCAGCAGGCGGATCCGTGCGTCATTCCCCGACCCGCGTCCGTAGAAATGTGCGAGGGGACCTTCACGCTCGACCCACACACCACGATTCTCGTCGATCCGGGACACCCCGAACTGAACCGGATCGGGCGATGGCTGGCCGATTTCTTGAGGTATGCGACCGGCTACCGGTTGACGGTGGATTCGTCGCCCGCCCCGGATGCCGCCGGCACGACGATCCTGCTGCGTCTCGCCGATACCGAGACCGGTTTGGGCGAAGAGGGATACCGGCTGACCGTCGCGGCGAATCGTGTGACCGTCTGCGGTCGACGACCGGCCGGCGTGTTCTACGGCGCGCAGACGTTCAGACAACTACTCCCGCCGGAGATCGAAGGCTCACAGCCGGTGACCGGCGTGGCATGGACCGTGCCGTGCGTGCGGATCGAAGACCGCCCTCGGTTCCGTTGGCGTGGGATGCATTTGGACGTGGCCAGACACTTTCATGACAAGGAGTTCGTCAAACGGTACATCGACTACATCGCGGCATACAAGATCAACGTCTTCCATCTGTATCTGACCGACGACCAAGGCTGGCGAATCGAAATCAAGAAGTATCCCCGGCTGACCGAAATCGGCGCGTGGCGCAAGGGGACGGGAAAACACTGCTTTGACGGCCGAGGGGATCAGGAGCGCTACGGCGGCTACTTCACGCAGGACGGCATCCGCGAGATTGTCGACTACGCGCGCGAGCGGTTCATCACGGTCGTACCCGGGATCAGCATGCCCGGCCACAGCCAAGCGGCGCTGGCCGCTTACCCGGAGCTGTCAAGCACCGGCGGACCGTTCGAGGTGTGGACCGGGTGGGGAATCTCCAAGGAAGTGATGGATCCGGGCAAGGAGGAAGTATTCCGCTTTGTGGAAGGCGTCCTCGACGAAGTGACCGAACTATTCCCCGGTCGCTACATTCACTGTGGCGGTGACGAGGTGCCGCGCGATCGCTGGAAGGAAAGCCCTTACGCCCAGGAGCGCATGAAAGCCGAGGGGCTCAAGAGCGAAGACGAGTTACAGAGCTACTTCACCAAACGAGTGGAGCGGTTCCTCACCTCCAAGGGACGGCTGTTGGTGGGCTGGGACGAGATTATCGCCGGGGGACTGGCGCCCAACGCGGTCGTCATGTCGTGGCGCGGCACAAACGGCGGCATCACGGCCGCCCGAGCGGGCCACGACGTCGTGATGGTCCCCAATCGCGAGACCTATTTCAACTTCATGCAACACGCCGAACGGAAAGGACCGGGGGCCACGGGCTACCTGCCGCTGATGAAGGTCTACCACCTCGAACCCACACGAGGTATGACTGCCGAAGAGGCCAAACATGTGTTGGGCAGTCAAGCCTGCCTGTGGAGTGAGTACCTGCCCACGTCGGCCGACGTCGAGTACTTGCTCTTTCCGCGCATGTTTGCCATGGCCGAGGTGGTTTGGTCGCCCGCCAACCTACGCGAAGACGAGGACTTCCTGCGGCGAGTGCCCGTCGGCCTGGCAAGGCTTAAGCGGGCGGGAGTGAACTACTACGACGGGAACGAGTACTTCCCGAAGTGAGATAGAGATTTCGAATTCATCCAAGCCTCAGGATCCACCCCTGTGACTTTGGGAAAGGAAACGCAGCCATGAGTTCGGGAGCGGGACGGGACGACATTGATGGTTTGGCGGGAATCAATCGGAAGAGGTTGTTTGTAGGGAGTTGTTTTGGCGTGGGCGCCAGCGCGATGACTTTCGTCGCGATCAGCGCCGTCATGGGGCCGCTGAAAGAACACTTCGTGCTGACCAACGAGCAGGTCGGGTGGATCGGCGGGGCGGCCATGTGGGGCTTCACGCTAACGATCCTCACGTTCGGCTCTCTGTGCGATGTCGTGGGCATGAAGCTGGTGTTGCGGTTGGCCGTTGTGGGGCACATGGCTGGAGCACTCTTGATGATCTTTGCCAACGGATTCGCCATGCTGTTCGCCGGCGCCCTGACGCTGTCCATGGCCGACGGCTTGGTGCAGGCTGCCTGTAATCCGTTGGTAGCAACGATCTACTCCGACCGGAAAACGGAGATGTTCAACAAGTTTCATCTTTGGTTTCCCGGTGGAATTGTTTTTGGCGGGCTGCTTGCGTTTGTCCTGGATGAGATGTCGATCGGTACTTGGCAGGTGAAACTGGCCTTGATTCTGCTGCCGGCGATGACTTACGGCGTGTTTTTCTTGGGGCAGAGGTTTCCCGCCACGGAGAGAGTCCAGTCGGGTGTCACCTTCGGGCAAATGTTCAAGGAAACGTTTTTTCGGCCTCTGTTCCTGGTCCTTCTCGTCTCGATGATGATGACCGCGTCCGTGGAGTTGGGGCCGAATCGCTGGGTGCCGGCGGTCCTGCAATCGGCCGGCATCCCCGGAATCGTGGTGTTGGTTTGGATAAGCCTGTTGATGGCGGTGCTGCGGTACTTTGCCGGCCCGGTCGGTCGCCGGCTTTCTCCCACAGGAATCCTGCTCTGTTCAGCCGTGTTGAGCGGATTGGGGCTGTTCTGTCTCAGTCATACCGAGACTCTGGCCAGCGCGATTGCCGCCGGCACCGTATTTGCCGTGGGGATATCGTATTTCTGGCCCACAATGATTGGCGTTACCTCGGAGCGAGTTCCCAAAGGCGGCGCTTTGGCTCTGGCCATGATGGGTGCCACGGGTACGGCCTTCGTGGGACTGGTTACCGTGCCGATGATGGGCCGAGTGGCTGACAGTCATCTGAACGAGAAACTGTCAGTCCAGGAAACCGTTGCGTGCCTCGGGCGTGTTGTCGAGGATTACCCAGCGTTGAAAACCGAAGCAAAAGGCAAAAGCAGCGAGGATATTCAACGCGCCATTGACGACGCCCGAGACGTCCTTGACGCCACCAGGCGCACGGGAACCCTGCCGGAGATCAACACCGCCAATGCACTGCGCAGTGCCATCACCGCGGCTCCGAAATCCGCTACAGCCGACACTGCCAAGCAATTACTCGGGCCCGCCGAGAATCATGGAGGGAGGATTTCCTTCCGAAGGGTCGCTCTCTTGTCGATCCTATTGACCGTCGTTTTCGGTGTGCTCTACCTTTGTGACCTTGCGCGAGGTGGGTATCAGGCGGAGAAGCTGGATTGCGACATGCGTTGAATTGGGGTGCGAACCGCAAGACAGCGCCGATGATTTTTTGAGTTAGCATCGCTGCCAAAACATAACCGTCGTTTAACCGTTGGCCCAACGGCCCGCGCGGACGCGCCCAGCCCGTTGGGCTTGGGGTTAAACGAAGAACTCGAGCATTGGAGATCAACGATGAAACAAGCAAAGTGGATTCTCTGTCTGTTGGTCGGTTTCACGGCTCTGGCCAACTGGAGCCGCGCTGCCGCTGAGGAAAAGTTCGACGTCAAACAGCATTACACAAAGTCGGAACACATGGTTCCGATGCGCGATGGCGTGCGGCTGTTTACGATCGTCTATGCTCCCAAGGACACAGAAACTGAATACCCGTTTCTTCTCTTTCGCACGCCCTATTCGATTGCTCCCTACGGGCAAGATAAGTACCGCAGGTCGCTGGGGCCGTCTGTGCACTTTGCCAAGGACGGTTACATCTTTGTGTACCAGGATGTGCGCGGGAAGTTCAAATCGGAAGGTCAATTCGAGGTGATGAAGCCCATCAAGCCGAAGCCAAAGGGAGCGAAAGACACTGACGAGAGCACCGACACGTACGACACGATCGAGTGGCTGCTGGGAAATATCGGCAACGGCAACGGTCGCGTCGGCCAGTGGGGCATCTCCTATCCCGGCTGGCAAACCGTGATGGGCATGGTGGACGCCCATCCCGCGCTGAGGGCATCCTCGCCGCAAGCGTCGCCGTCGGACATGTTCATCGGCGATGATTTCCACCACAATGGCGCGTTTCGTTTGATGTATACGTTCCATTGGTTGGCGTTCAACGCGGCCTCGCGGTCCGGCCCGGCCGAAAGTCGCGGTGAGCCGGTGTTCAAATACGGCACGCCCGACGGGTACCAGTTCTTTCTCGATCTGGGTCCTGTGGCGAACGTCAACAAGCGATACTTCAAGAATCGCGTGCCGACCTGGAATGAGTATATGCAGCACGGTGCGTACGACGAGTACTGGCAGAAGCGGAACGCGCTGCCTTATCTGGAGTGTATCGAACATCCCGTGCTGAACGTCGCTGGCTGGTTCGACGCCGAAGATTTCTACGGGCCCATGAGCATCTACTACACGATCGAGAAGAAGGTGCCAGACAACAAGAGTACGCTGGTCGTCGGCCCATGGCGCCACGGTGGCTGGGCAGGCGAGAGCGGCGAGTCGTTGGGCGATATTCGTTTCGGCAGCAGCACAGCGAAACACTACCGAGAGCAGATCGAGTTGCCGTTCTTTCAGTACCACTTGAAGGGCCAGGGAAAACCGAACCTCGCGGAAGCGATCGTCTTCGAGACTGGCTCGAACCAGTGGACGTCGTACGATCATTGGCCGCCGGAAGAAGCGACGATGAAGAATCTGTACCTGCACGCCGGCGGCCGCTTGTCGTTCACGCCGCCGACCGGCGAGTCTGACAGTGCCCTGGATGAATTCATCAGCGATCCCGACAAGCCAGTGCCGTTTTCGGCGGAGATTCGTACGACGCAAGGGCACACCTGGATGGTGGAAGACCAGCGATTTGCCGCCCGCCGGCCGGACGTTCTGGTCTACGAGACAGAACCGCTAAAGGAAGACGTGTTGATCGCCGGCCCGATCATTGCCAGCCTGTATGTTTCTACCACGGGTACGGACGCGGACTGGATCGTGAAGCTGATCGACGTGTATCCGCCAGGCGCGGAAGACGACTCGCCCCGCGGCAGACAAGTGAAAATGGGCGGCTATCAAATGTTGTTAGCCGGCGAGGTCATTCGCGGCAAGTTCCGCCGTAGTTTTGAGGAACCTGAAGCGATGATACCCGAGCAAGTCGCTGGTATCGAATTCGACCTGCGCGACAAGTGTCACCGCTTTCTCGAAGGTCACAAAATCATGGTTCAGATTCAAAGCACATGGTTCCCAGTCATTGGCCGCAATCCGCAGAAGTTCGTCGATATCTACCATGCGACGGAAGCGGACTTCCATAAGGCCACACATCACGTGTACCGATCGGCCAAATACAGCTCTCAGCTTAAGCTACGCGTGTTGCCGCCGTAGATCCGGTCGTATGGAAACACTCCTTACAGGGCTTGCTGGTCGTCGCCAGACATGTTGGGCTAGTAGATCTTTAGGTGTGCGCACTCGGAGCGTACAATGACGTCCGTCGAAACAACAGGTCATATTGAGCGTCAAAACCCAACCGGAAGCAAAGTGAATTCCCAGGAGAAGCGCAGCAATGCTATTTCGCTCTTCAGTCAATGTTCGCCCGTCCCGTATCGTCCTCTGGGTCATGGTTGTCGCGACTGCCGCCGTCGGTGTGTCGGCCGCAGTTGCCAGGCAGGCCGGCGAGGCGGGCTTGGCGCGTCCCAATGTGGTGTTGATCGTGACCGACAACCATGGTGCGTGGACGTTGGGCTGCTATGGGAATCCAGATATCAAAACGCCGAACCTGGATCGGATGGCCGCCGAGGGCGTTCGCTTCGCGCGGGCGTTCTCCAACAATCCTGTCTGTTCGCCGACGCGCGCGACGCTGCTTTCGGGGCTGATGCCGTCGCAGCATGGCGTGCACAACTATCTGAATGCTCAATACAACACACTCGACGAGTTCGACACACTACCTGAGATCCTCAGCCGAGCGGGCTACACGTGCGGGATCGTGGGCAAGTGGCACCTGGGGCAGTTCGATCGGCCGGGACAGGAGAACTTCACTCATTGGGTAGTGAAGCAGGGCGGACACACGCCGTCGTTCTACAACACGCTGGTGATGGATGACACCGGTAAGATGGAACGAATCGAGCCCCACATCACGCCCTTCTGGACGGGGCACGCGGTCAACTTCATCGAAAAGAACAAGGACAGGCCGTTCTTTCTGTACCTGGCCTACAATGGCCCCTATGGCCTGCACACTTGCATCCGCGGCGAACCGAAGAACCGCCATGCCGCCACCTACGCCGGCAACGAGATGAAGTCGTACCCTCGCGAGCCAATGCATCCGTGGCTTCGCACAAACCGCGAGCACGTCGGCAACGTCTCCTCGATGCGAAACTACGCTTCGCAGGTGAGCTTGGTCGATGATGGTGTAGGCGAATTGCTGGCGACACTCGACAAAGCTGGGCTCGATCAAAACACACTGGTCATCTTTACCGCGGACCAAGGGATGGCCGGCGGACATGGTGGATTCTGGGGCATGGGCGACCATACGCGACCGCGGACCATATACGACTGGACACTTCATATCCCGCTGATCGTGCGCCAGCCGGGCAAGGTGGTGGCCGGAAAAACGGTCGATCATCTTGTGGCCAACTACGACATCCTGCCATCGCTACTCAGCCACGTCGGCCTGGCCGACCAGATTCCCGACAAGCCGCGCGGACCGGGACGAGACTTCTCGCCATTATTGCGCGGCGAGCAAGTCGAATGGGAGGACGTGCTGTTTGGCGAGTATGGCAAGTCGGTCCGCATGGTCCGGACTGACCGCTGGAAGTACATCGAGCGAGCAGACGAGGGACCTTGGCAATTGTTCAACCTTGCGGCCGATCCCGGCGAGAAGACCAATCTGCACGGCAATCCGGAGCACGCCGCAATTCAGGCGACATTGCAGCAGCGATTGCACGAGTTCTTCGCCTCGTATTCCGACCCGCTGTGGGACATGTGGAAACCGGGCGGCACCAGCAAACACCTTCACACCAAAGAGCGGCCACGATGACCGTAACTGAGCAGGAGACGCGCATGATACAGGACCTACGTTCGTACGTGCTGGATTTGCCGGTCTTCGACGTGCACGAGCACCATATGCCGGAGATACTTGGCAATCAGGACGTTGGTCTGATCGAACTCTTCTGGCAGAGCTATGGCGGCTGGACACAGGCTCGTCCTTATCCGTTGGCGTCCGAGACGCACTTCGAGGATCCCATGTTCGCCAGTGTCGGCGGCGGAGGCTGGGAAGAGGTGGCAAGGTTCGTCGAACACAGCGGATCGAACGCCTTCATCCGAAACCTGATCCGAACGTTGACCGACCTGTACGATGTTGGCGAGGACAGCATCACGCCGGACAACTGGGAACGCCTCGACACCGAAATCCGCCGGCGCCACCGCGACGGTGCCTGGCAATCGGAAGTGCTGGACCGAGCCCGCATCGACCGTATCATCACCGATCCGTTCAACGACCCTTTGCTCGACGCGCACGAGGCATTGGGCGAGCGGTACTGTTCCGTCCTCAGAATCAATGCGTTGGCCTTTGGCTGGCACCCGGAATCGCTCGACCACAACGGCAACAGCGCGCATCGGTTTGCGCAGCAGATTGGCCACCGTCTCGACTCGTTCGACGATTACCTGGCCATGCTCGAAGTGTTGATGGACACAATGGGCGAGCGGCATCAAATCGGGCTCAAGAACGCGCTGGCCTATGATCGATCGATCAATTTCGACGATGTGGACGAAGAACTAGCTCGACAGGCTTGGGGCCAACGGGATCCGACGCCCGAACAGCGAAAGGCATTCGGCGACGTGATCGTGGATCGCCTGTGTGGCCTGGCTGGCGAGCGAGACGTGCCGTTCCAGATGCACCTTGGATCGGCGCAGATCCGCGGTTCGCATCCTATGAATGCTGCGGGGCTGATCGACCGCCATCCGAAGACGCGTTTTCTGCTGATGCATCTAGCCTTTCCTTGGAGCCGAGACTTGCTGGGGTTGGCATTTGTCTATCGCAATATCTGGCTGGATCTGACGTGGTCGGCGCTGTTGTGTCCAACGTACTTCAAGCAATCGTTGCACGAAGCCATCGAAGTGTTGCCGGACGAATCGCGTCTGATGATCGGCGGCGACAATTGGCATGTCGAGGAAACCTACGGGGCAATCCACTTGATGCGCCGGCTGATTGGCGAAGTGCTCCAGGAAAAGGTCGACAGCGGCTATTTCAAGCCAGACGACGCCCGTCGCTTGGCACGAAAGATCCTCAGCGAAAACGCATCGCAGTTCTTCGGCGAGCCCTAGCCGTGATGTCCGCAGTCGATTTGACGAGTTCTGCCATGACGGTTATGTTTTGAACTCCGCATGATTTTGCCCAACAATCATTTTGCTCGAATAGGACATAGCAAAATCATTCGTGGGCAAAATAATAATGCAACTATCGGGTTGAGCGTAGAGACAAAAAATCAGACCACGGTCAAACGCAAGCCCCAAATTACAGGATGAAAGACATGTTTGGTGGATACAGCAAGGCACCTTGGGCCGCCCTGATATCAGTTATGTGCGGTCTATCTGGTTCGTTGGCAGCCGAAGCCGATCAGCCCTCAGAAGAAGCGACCGCGATCCTGCAAACTGCAGGCGTCAAGGGCGGCTTGGTCGTGCATCTCGATTGCGGCGACGGGACACTCACCGCGGCTTTGTGCGCCGGCGACCGCTACATCGTGCAGGGGTTGGAACACGATGCGGAGAAGGTCGAAGCGGCCCGAAAGCACATCCAGTCACTCGGTCGCTACGGCCAAGTTTCCGTGCGACATTGGGACAGCAAGCGACTGCCCTATGCGGACAACTTGGTGAATCTGGTGGTGGTTAGTGGCGAGTGGCATGTGACAGATGAAGAGATTGCCCGAGTACTAGCCCCAAACGGCGTCGCCCTCTTCCTCAATCGGAAATCGAAAATCGAAAATCGGAAATGGACCAAGCCCTGGCCCGATGACATCGACCAATGGACCCACTACCTGCACGATGCGGGCAACAACGCCGTGGCCGATGACGACCGTGTGGGCCCGCCCAGGCACCTGCAATGGAAATCCGGGCCGATGTGGAGTCGAAGCCACGAGTTTGCATCCAGCGTTCAAGCACTCATATCGGCCAATGGTCGCCTGATTGGGGTCATTGACGAAGGAATCATCGGTCAGCCTCGCGGCGTTCCTGCACTGTGGACATTGATTGCTCGCGACGCGTTCAATGGAATCTTGCTTTGGCGGCTACCGTGCGACCAGATCAACCCGCACGCTTTGGCAGCGATAGGAGACAAGGTCTACGTGACATTGCGGAACCGCGGGCCGCTTTCGATCCTCGACGCGGCCACGGGCGAGATACTTCACACGTGCGACGAGACCGGCAGAGTCACCGAAATCGCATACTGCGAGAATCGACTGATCCTCGGCACGCAACTCTCGGCTTCGCAGGGAGCCTCCGGTCCGCACGTAATCGCCGCCGATCCCAAGGACGGGCATATCTTATGGAAGAAACCGGTCCAGGCCATCGCGAAGAACACATTGGTCGTCGGCAGCGGTCGTGTCTGCTGCTTGGCGGGCAGCGAATTGGTCTGCCTGTCGCTGGAAAACGGCAAGGAACTCTGGCGCAGCGATACCAAGAGCCGTGGTAAGGGATACGCGGTGTTGTACAACGGGGCCGTCTTCTTGACGGGCGGCAGTACCAGAGCTTTCTCGTTGGAAACGGGCGAACTGCTGTGGACCGGACCCGACGGCAGCCCACACGCCCGCAATCCACCTGGGCTGTTTGGAGCGGGTGGCCTCCTTTGGACCGCGTGGGGTCACGTGGATCCGAGGTCCTTTTTGTGGCAACATCGGGAGGAAGAGCGAAACGGATACGATCCGATGACCGGCGAGATAGAGAAGACGGTTACGGCGCAGCGCCTGGTGACCGCCGGGCATCACATCCGCTGCTATCCGCCCAAAGCGACGAAGCGTTACCTGCTGCTGAACAAACGGGGTGTCGAGTTCTTCGACCTCGAAGGAACGAACCACATGCGTGCCAATTGGACGCGCGGCGCATGCGGCTTCGGGATACTACCGGCCAACGGTTTTCTGTACACGCCCCCAGCACAATGCTTCTGCTACCAAGGTGTCCTCTTGACCGGACTGAACGCGCTGTCCGCCACGCGCGAGGCCACAACGCACGAGCAGAAGCCACGTTTGGAGAAAGGGCCGGCGTTTGGAGCGGTCAGCGATCAGCAATCAGCGGTCAGCGAAGATGATTGGCCGACTTATCGCCACGATGCCTTGCGGAGCGGTTCTATCGATACATCCTTGCCGGTCGAACTGGACCGTGTCTGGGAGACATCACTGTGCGCCCCGGGCTTTGGCCCTACGGACGTCCCGGCGGCCGACGACCAAGAGGACGTGGTGCTTCTAACGGGCGCGACCGCGACGATCCACGGGCAAGGTGCAAAGAAAAGCGGAGACGCCATTATCGCTTGGCGCGGCAAGGACACGTTCATCACGTGGGAAACCCGCATCGACAAGACCGGCAAGCAGCCGGTGTGGATTTCCCAGTCGAACGCGGGCCAGGGAGGCTCGACCTTCGAATTCTCTGTCGGCCAGGAAAAGTTGCCCGGCAAGGTCCGTCACACCAATGGCTGGGAACAGTATGTATGGATCCGCTTGGGCGAAATCGACGTTCCCGAGCCCGGCTCCTACACGGTCAGTGTGACGCCCGTCGAGCAGGTCGAGGGCCGGCTCGGTAATGTAGCAGCCGTCGCGATCGGTGGCGAGAAACCGCCTCGTGGGCCAGTGGAAGCACCGAGGCTTCGCGAGCGTCCCAAGGGCGGTCTTACTCCGCCCGTAGCCGCCGATGGGAAGGTGTTCGTCGCAGAACCAGACGCGCACATGGTCCACGCCATCAATGCGGAAAATGGAAAACGCCTGTGGAGTTACATCGCAGACGGGCGGGTAGACTCGCCGCCTACGATCTATCAAGGACTTTGCATCTTTGGGTGCACCGACGGTTATGTCTATTGCCTGTCCGCTGCGGATGGCCAACTCGCGTGGCGTTTCCGCGCGGCGCCCGAAGAGCGTCAAATCTGCGCGATGGGTCAAGTGGAATCTGCCTGGCCCGTCCATGGGAGCGTGCTGGTGCGCGAAGACAAGGTCTACTGTACGGCAGGACGATCGAGCCATCTGGACGGAGGCATCTATCTGTTCGCGCTAGATCCCCGCAGCGGTGAAATCCTGTACGAGACACTGTTAGAGAGTGAGGAACCCGACGTGTCAGAGTACGGCGGCAGGCCGTTCGATATGGAGGGATCGCGGTCGGACATCTTGGTTGCTGGAAAGAAGGACATTTACCTGTTCCTGAACAGGTTCAACTCCAGCTTGACGCCTCAACCCATGCCCCGGATCACCAAGCTGGGTGACCGGCTGGGCGAACCGCATTTGATGACCAACGACGGCTTCCTGGACAAGACGTGGTTCAACCGGACGTACTGGAGCCACAGCGAACGCTGGCCCGGATACTACTTCACCTATCGAGGGCCGAAGTCCGGTCAGATTCTCGTGTTCGACGATACGACGACCTATGCTCTGAAGGTCTACACCGAACGGCACGGTCACAGCCCCGAATTCAAACCCGGCACGGGCTACCATCTGATTGCCGACCGCAACACAACCAAGCCGGTACTGGACGTAATGGACATCGGAGCCGAAAAGGGACGTGGTTTTTCACGGACGGAATTGCCGATTTGGTCTGAAAAGGTACCGATTCGCGCGCAAGGCATGCTCGTGGCCCGCGAGCACCTGTACCTTGCCGGCCCGCCGGACCTGGCACCGGAGGAAGGTGCCTACGAGGCGATGATCGGCAAGCGAGGGTCCACCTTCCGAGTCGTCTCGACCTCCGACGGAAGCGCTCTGGCAGAGTTCAAGATGAAAGAGGTCCCCGTCTTCGACGGCTTGATAGCGGCCGGCGACCGGCTGTACATGTGCACCATGGATGGAACGCTGATTTGCTTTGGGGGGAAGAAATGAACAAGCGGCAAAAAGAAACGCGGAACCAAGGTCTTACTAGGCGGCGTTTTTTGCGAGGTAGTGCCGTCGCGGCGAGTTGCTGTTTCGTTCCTTGTTCGGTGCTCGGCGCGCAGCGGAAGCAAGGCGACCAGAGCGCAACCCTGCCCCCCAGCGAAAGACTGAACATCGCCGGTGTCGGCTTGGGAGCCAGGGGCTTGGGGAACGTCGAGAAATGCGAAGGTGCGAATATCGTTGCTCTTTGCGACGTGGATTGGCGCACGGCAGCCATGGCGTTCAAGCAGTACCCCGATGCGGCCAAATACAAAGACTTCCGCAGAATGCTGGACAAGGAAACGGGCATCGACGCCGTAGCGATATCCACACCGGACCATACCCACGCGGTGATCGCTGCCGAGGCGATGAAGCGCGGGAAGCATGTTTTCGTCGAAGCGCCGCTTGCACACGACGTCTGGGAAGTCCGCGAACTGGCCCGTCTGGCCGGCGAAACCGGCGTCACGACCCAGATGGGCAACGAGCGTCATTCGGGTGCGGGCATCCGACGCGCCGTCGAGATGATCTGGGGTGGCGGACTCGGCGCGATCCGAGAAGTCCACTGCTGGACCAACCGGCCTCAGTGGCCGCAGGGGATCGGACGCCCCGAAGCAAAATCGCCGCCGCACGAAGGATTGGCCTGGGATCTGTGGCTCGGGCCGGCATCCGAGCGATCCTACGACCCGGCCTACCATCCGTACCGATGGCGCGGCTGGCTGGACTTCGGCACCGGGGCGATGGGAGCCATGGGGTGCCATCTTCTGGACGCGGCGTTTTGGGGTCTAGAGCTAGGTGGTGCCAAATCGTTCACCGTCGAGGCGGAATCCTCCGGCACAAACGACGAAACGTACCCCGAGGCCTCCACCATCCGATATCGTTTCCCAGCCAGAGGCGACCTGCCGCCGGTCGCTATCACTTGGTACGACGGCGGACGCCAACCATCTACGCCCGACGGGCTGCCGCATCTCAGGGAAGTCGGCAGCAACGGCTCGCTGTTCCTTGGCGAGGAACACGCCATGATGTTTGGTCCGACGGTCTTTGGGACGAATCCAGGCCAGATTGGTCCCAGGACGATCCCGGAATTCGCCAAGATCGAGAACAAGAGAACTTATGAGAAGATCCCTCAGGTGAAAGAAAGTGCTTGGACGAAAGGCAACCGGCATATCCAGGAGTGGATTTCCGCCTGCAAAGCGGGCAAACAGCCTTGCGCTGGTTTCGAACACTCGGCCCCGCTGACCGAAATGGTACTACTCGGCAACGTGGCCCTCATGAGCGGCGAGCCGATCGAGTGGGACAGCGAAAAGCTGCAAGTCACAAACGTCCCCGAGGCCAACCGTTTCATCCGCAGGGAGTACAGACAGGGTTGGAGTCTGTGAGGGGAATGCCTGCCACTAAGGGGACTCGCCAGCCTGAGTGAGAACTTGCTCGTAGAGGTTTCGCGTCATGAAGAAGTCGTGACGAATCAATTCATCGAGACAAGGGCGGATCTCGGCAAGCAAGCCACGGCGTTTAGCTGCTAAGAGGATGCCGAGCGTACCTACCATCGGCAGGTCTAGTGATGCGGCAAGACGCCGAGCTGGACGATCATCCAGGATTATCCAGTCTGCGCTGGATTCGATCGCCAGACAAATGGCTTCCCGTTCGCCTGCCCCCAACGATGCCGCCAGCACCTGCGCGCCAATCGGCTGCGTGAGCGGCTGTTCAATGACCCACGGCGGCAGAATCAGAAGGGGATTCGTTTCACGAACAACAGCGGGAGGGACTGTTACCTCATCGAACAGTTGACTCAGTACTGCCAAACGCCCGATTTGGTCCAGAGCGATCAGAGGGCTGGAATTGGATACAACGTTATCTTCGTTCATAGCTGCGAACTCTGGGTCGCTTCAACGTGGAATTCATCCTCGGTCATTTCGAAAAACGGAATGCCCAGACGGGAGGCGTGCGAGATGAACCCCCAGCGTGAGATGCCGAGAAGCTCGGCGGCCTTCCCGCTGGAAATCGTTCCACGCCGGTACAACTCCAGCACCATCAGTTCTCGCGCCGAGTCGAGAATTGGCTGATTTAAGGACTGCAGCAGCGAGACCAAGTCGCTTTCAAGCGGTATGTTAATCGTAGTCATAGTATTCGTCTTCCGCGGAGTTCGTGAACGCATCCACCGTCTCCGTCTATTCTAGCAAGTCCTAATGGGTGAGGCGATATGGAAACAAGGTCCGTCTCGGTCGCCTTTGCGTGACAGCTTGGCACGGGCATTGAATTCAGCGTGCCGTTCACGGATGATGGTGGTACGTGCCGCGAGACCGGGTGTGCGACTTGGTGATAAGTGGGCGCAAACTTGAACCACTCAGAGAGGCAGAAAAGGAGAAGGCCAACAATGTCGTCGGTACATGGATTTCTGTCGATGGGCGGTGAATCATTCTCTTCGGCTGATACTCGTCGGGGCGCGGCCCGTGGCGATTCCAGGGGGTGGAAGAGCAAGTTGCGGCGAGCAGTGCCGCAGTCAGCGGCGATCTTCGCCGCTGTCCTATCTGTGACAAGTCTGACCGCCGTCGTGTGGGCCGCTGAGCCTTCGGCTCCGTCAAGTGACGCTGCACAGAGCAACGATACGCGGCTGCGATATCGCGGGAAGAAGGACGAGCCTCACGCGTATCGCTTTCGCATAGAGATGGCAGTGGGCGACGATCGTGTGGTCACCACCGACGGCTCGATCACCTACACGGCGCGGCCCGCCAGCGAGGTCTTGCCGGAGGAAGAGTCAGAGGGGACCGGAACGGCGTTCGTTGTCAGCAGCGACGGTTATTTGGTCAGTTGCGCTCACGTTGTCGAAGGCGCGACGCGCATCGAGGTCACTCTGGCAGACAAAAAGTATCCCGCTCGTGTGGTCGACTGGAACAAACAACGTGACTTGGCGTTGCTGCGTATCGAGGCCAGTGGTCTTCCGGAATTGCGACTGGGGGCGACGAAAGACGTCGAATTGGCGCAGGAGGTTCGCGCGGTCGGCTACCCTCTGACCGATGTCTTGGGGCAAAGCGTCAAGATCACACGGGGTACGATCGCAGGCTGGGATCGGTTACACTGGAAGCACGGCTGCCGTTTGCGCTGCATGTGGCGTTTTTCTGTCGGCCAAATGCGGCGGTCTGCGTTGCGCGAATCATCTTTCTTCGTGTCGAAGTTTTCGACCTCTTCGGGTAGCACGCGCACGCCATGATCAACGATACGGTTTTCTTTGTCCTCAAAAGCCCCATACCGGAGGATCCATGACGCCCTTATGGTACCACATAACATGGGCGGTGTAACTGATCCCAGCCTGCATGTCCTTTGCGTAACAAGAAGAGAAATTCGCAGGCACCGCTCTACGGAGCGACCGCTGCAGCTCGTTTGACCTGCGGCATTTTTTTGCGCTGGAGGCGGAAGGACAGCAGCGGCGTTTTTCTGTGAAGGCCGTTGGGGAACGGACGGCTTTGGAAAGCCACTGCGTAGACATCTCTGGAGGTTGTTCTCTTAGCCCGGTTCACCGGGCTTTTCCGCGAAGCGGTACTAGCCCTCAGCTCTTATCACATTTTTTGTGCTTTGATTTTGCGATGTCGTATCC
>JACKQG010000469.1_pt1 | contig 36807 bp, 32 predicted proteins | sample 8237621 | NCBI WGS metagenome assembly JACKQG01 (sample SAMN15677084, study PRJNA649215) | marine metagenome | biome: marine; feature: Black Sea; material: saline water; isolation source: suspended particulate matter (SPM) from the Black Sea western gyre | collected 2013-06-09/2013-06-10 | depth... | reverse complement strand
GCATAACAGAAAAGACAATTATGATAACATGGATGAAGGTTGTATGATCCTATGTCAATAGAGACCATGCACTTGCACCCCTGGTTTTTTCTCTGGCCGGAATCCTTTCTAAAGGAAAGTTTTCCGCCGTATATTTTTACCAGAAGATCGTTTGGTATGCATGAACTTTGCTTGATGCCGGAATTTACCGGTAATATATTCATCAATTCCTTTTCACAGCAGGTATATATGTTAATCTTTTTTGCTGCAAGCTCCTTTTCAATTTTTAAAATAATTCCTTTTTTCTTTTCAATAGGCGGATGGATAAAGGAGAAACCCGGTATTGATGCAACCCTTTTTCGAATTTTCGGGTAATCATCCATAAAGCTTACTATACATCTTTTTATACCGCTTTTTGATGCTTTTTTTGTAATTATCGTGAGATCATGCAGATTCTCTTTTATGCCTCCATTGTTTGTCTTGTAAAAACATATTGGATCAAACCTCCAGTTTATACATCTTGCGCCAAAATTGCCGCAGAGATATTCAAGCTGCTTTAAGCGTTCCTTTAAAGGGGGCACATTAGGCTCAAGTATGGGCGAATCCGAATTGATGGTAAAATTAAAAAAGAGATTAAATCCCATTTTTAGAAGCTTTTCACCGAATTTGCCCTCTATAAAGGGACCAAAATTTTTTGACCAGAACACAATGGTGTGAACCATGTCGGGTCTTGCAGGAGTTACTGATACATGCCTGTTGTATGGATTTATAACTTCAAAGTATTTGTTTTGAATCTGCTCCATAAACCAGCGCATGTAGAAGGCTGGAATGTCTGTTCTGCGGGAAGCGGAAATTACTATTTTCTTCATACCTTCTTTCGATTTTTCAGCAATATTACATTTCCTTTTTTTGAGCCCCGGGATATCCGGCCCTTTTCTTCATGCACGTCAGGTTTTTCAGCAATTTCCGGGCATTCTATCAGCTCCAAACGTACTTTTCTCCCATCCATTGTAAATTCTTCACCATTAAGATATGAATCTCTTAAAATCCATGTGACAGGCTGAAGGGGTATCTGGAGAATAAGCAACTTTACATGATACCAGTTTGGTTTTATATCCGGTAATATTTCCTCTATTCTTGCAAAGGTAAGCGGTGTGTCTTCCGAATATATAAGCACAACATCTTTTTCTGTTGCCATTTTAATTGTTTATCCTTATTTTGAATAATGCCAAAATATTACAATTTGTGAAATCATTTCTTTTTTATTCAAGGTATACTCTTAAAGCAAGGATTTTTATATTATGATGGTGCTCGGTTTACAGGGAAGCCCACGGGAAAAAGGGAACACAGCCTTTCTGCTGTCTGTCTTTATGCGTGAAGCAAAAAAACTTGGCGCTCAGACACATGTTATTGAAGTGGACAAAAAAAACATTATCCCTTGCAGAGAATATACTGTGTGTTCAAAAAAAGGGTTTTGTCCTATTGATGACGACATGAAGAATGAAATATATCCACTGCTGCGTAAAGCGGACGTTATTGTAGCTGCGACCCCGATATTTTTTTACCATACCACTGCTCAGCTTAAGGCGCTCATCGACAGATGCCAGGTATTTTGGGCAAGAAAATATTTGCTGAAACTGAGTGACCCGGGCCAAAAATTCAGGCGCGGGTTTTTGTTAGCACTTGGAGCTTCAAAGGGGAAAAACCTGTTTGATGGAGTACACCTGACCGCAAAATATTTTTTCGATGCTGTTGGCGCCAGCTATTATGGAAGTCTTACATACAGGCGAATATCGAATCCAGGAGATATGGAAAAACATCCAACAGTCCTCAAAGATGTAAAAAAGGCTGTCAGCGCTCTTTTGCAACCGTTTTAAAAAATAAGAATGGTCATCATTTTTTTTAAATTAGCATAACCCACTATCCAACCGTGAACCGATAACTGTAAACCGTGAACGGTTACCCCATATTTTATATATAGTCGAGAAGTTGGATTAGATCGGTTATTACAAGATCTGGAGATAAGGTTTTACATTCCGTAACATCTTTTCTGAGCCTTAAAGATCTTGTATCTCCTGCAAAAAGGGCTGTGTTAAATCCGGTCTTTTTTGCAGGGTAAATATCGTTTAGCATATCATTGCCTATGTAAAGGGCTGAGTTAGCAGGAACATTTAAACGTTTAAGCCTTTCAAGTGCTGATTGAAACATAAATGGCGATGGTTTTGCGTGGCCTGATTTATATGAAAAGAGGATTAGATCAGGATGAAATCCGAGCTTTTCCAGGTTTGAATCCAAGAGCCACTCAAACAGACAGGATGTATAGAACTGAGCATTAGAGATAATGCCGAGCAGTATTTTTGATTTTTTGCAGGCAGAAAGCATCTCTTCAAGATTCGGCATCGGATATACAGGATTTACGATCATTTCAAACCTAACCGCAAATTTTCTGACTGTGACCAAGTCATTATTTTTCAGAATGCTCATCCATATGCGGTCTATCTCGACTTCCGGGAAGTCAATTCCCTGTTTTCTCAGTTTGTCGTGTTTTTTTTCAATACCTGCGAAAAAATCATTCAAAACAGCTTTAGGGGTTTTTCTTATTTTGAATTCAATCAGCAATTGTTCCAGTTCGTATGTTTCTTCGTATGCTTGTTCGTATGCTTCCGGGGACTTTTTCTTTGCGATGCCGATGTCACCGGATCCGCTGATAAATAGTGTGCCGTAAACATCAAACATCATGCATTTGATCTTTTTTTTAAGTTTCCGCTCTGGCGAAGTGTGGTCGGAATAGGGGAAAGGGGGACTATATATTGTGATATAAGCTTGTTATTAAACATAATTGCCCCATTTAAGGAGGCTGAATTTTTGCAGATTCAAAAATTCTGAAAGGAGAATCTTTTTATCTATCCTCTGTCTAACCGGATTTTTGCATACATTTGAGTAAATCTCAAAAAGCTTTTTCTTATATATTCTATTATTATAATTACCAAGCACAGCTTTCATATTATTTTGTATCAAGTCCTCTTTATTTTTTATTTCTCCTATGTATGAAAGATACGGATTAAGGGACAGTAGCCTGTTTGCATTCTTTTTGTCCGAGAGTACACAGGAGATTATCTGCTTTTGAAAAGATTCGTCTAACAACCCAAAATCAATATTATTATTGTTAGTTATTGCAGAGAAACCCTTTTCAATATTGTTATTATCAATTTTGTAATTAAACAAAGAGCAGGCCTTTAAAACAGATGCCCTCCATCTTTCGTAAAGATCTTTTTTGTCGATCCATTTTACAGGAACAAGCAGTTTTGTATAAAGATGATCGAGCTTAATTCCATTTTGTTCGAAATCATAACATATATCCGGAAGCTTTCTTCCGCAAAGTATTTTTTTAGCTGTCCATGGTTCAAGAAATGAAAAGCCGAATCCTTCTGTTATGCTTGTTGTAATAAGAAATCTTGCGGCAAGTACAAGCTTTTCAAAATCATATTTTAATCCAGCCTCAAACACCACATCAAGGCTGTTTTCTTCTGCAAATCTTTTCCATCCTTTATAACTTATGATGTCAATCGGGCTGTTTGGCGGTTGCGTTATAAAAAGAGCTTCATTATTTTTGAAAAACAAAGATAAAAGAATTGCTTCGCCGATATTTTTCCTTCTAATGGCGCGAATCGGATATAGAACAAAGTTTTCTGCTTTTGCAGCTTTTTTTTTAAACTCGAAAGGTTTTATTGTGTTGAAAATCTTGTGCAGACCTTTCTTTTTTAAACCTGCCTTAAGCAGCATCTCGTAATCGCGAGAATTTATTACCCCGTAATGGCAGTCAGGCACATATTCATCCTCATTAAAGTATGATAATGGACGGCCGTCTTCCGCAAAATCATGGATCTGCAAAAAAAGCCTGATTTCCCTTTTCCGCAGCTCGTGTAAAATTTTTAAGAAAATTTTATTTTTGGCAAGCAAGGGATTATGAACATGCAGAATGTTGCATCCCTCTTTCCACTTTGAATGGATTGCCTTGATTATTGATTCCGCGACCTTTTTTGGATTAAATATTTTTTGGGATGACCTGCCGTAATAAGCAAGTCCAGGGATATGTTTTATATCGGCAGGGAAGGGGGAATCAGGGAGTTCTCCCGTAAGAACAAGAATTTCACAATCGTTTTTGACAGCTTCAATCTGTTGCCTTAAGACAGTTGTCACCCCGCCGGTTTTAAGATGATAATGAGCAAGGGCTATCTTCATTTTACAAAGCCATCATTGCGGGTGTGTTATCCTTATGCTTTTGCGTAATTGTTATTATGTTATTTTTTTTAAAAGAGGCATAGATAACTATCAAGCGTTTTCTTTGCTCTTCAACGCATGGAGGAATGGACGCCAAATTTTCTCCATGATACGGATTCATTTTGGCAATATCAAGGCAAATATCCATTCCCTGTTCAAGATTGTCTTTAAACTCACGCAGTCTTTTTATTTCGATCTGGGTGTAGGCGTTATGAGTTATCAGTTTTTCAAAATAGTCCACATACATCACTATCTCAGCGGCAAACATGTGCGGCCGTTTTGATGGAACCAGCGATCGACCTCTTCCGTAAATATGGCTTACCATCTCTCTAAGCGAATATAATCTGTTATACCAGGCAATATTGGGCCCCGGGCATATTGACTGAGGCGAACTCTTTTTACCGGCGATTCCTAAAGCGATAAGGGCTCCATTCCCCAGATGATCACATAGACATGTTTTTTCAACAACTTTTTGGATCAGCCTTTCCTTTTCTTTGGCAGAAATCTCCATATTCTTTATTTCCTTTAGCTTCATTTTCTGATACTGACTGGAGGCAAGACAGATTGGCTGTTTTGTGAACTCGGTATTAGATACAAGAAAACCCTTGGCGCATGGGGAGCCTGGCTTTCCCTTTGCGACTCTTTTCTTTGTCCAGATTTCAGATCCGCATTTGTGTATATTATTAAAGGGGATTTCAATGGGTGAGATGTCGCTCAGATAAAGATCCTCTTTGCCGGCCTGTCTTAGAAGCTCACGTGTGGGGGCATCTATGCAGGTGGTTTCAGGAACCAGCAAAAAAGGGCTGGCCCAGCCTGTAAGATCCATTCCAAACTGCTCTCTGAGCCTGCGGTCTTCGCCGTTAGTGCCGATTCCGCCCTGGACGGTAATAACCGGTCTGGTGCTTAAAGCCTTTTCAGGATATTTCCAGCCCATTTTTTTGTAATATTTTTGTATCAGGGGCAGGAATTTTGCCGTGAGGCCGTCACGTTTTTCTTTGAATTCCTTTAAAAGACTGGGAAGTAAAATTCCGTTTGAAGCAAAGGCATGACCTCCGCAATTAAGCCCTGATTCAATTCGGAATTCATATACTTCCAACCCTTTTTTTGCCAAAAACTTGCCCTGGATAAGGGCTGAGCGGAAATCGCTGACCTTTAGAATTATTTTCTTTTTGATTTTACCTGTTTTGTTTCTGTAAAACTCCTTAAAACGGGTCATATAATCGAACAAACGTTGATTGATGCCCGCTGAAAATATGATGGCTGACTCGAGGCTGCTGTCGGCATATCCTCTAAGCGCTGTTTTGGCATCGCTGAATTCATCAGAAATAGGGAGGATATTGTCATGATAAATCCGGTCAAGTTTAACCATAATGTTGACGTCGATAGAGCCGGGCCGCATTCTATTGGTCAAATCTTTTGCCAGTACATTTCTTTTAAGTCCGGCCTTCATTTTTAGAAGTTTGTTGTATTCAGTTTTTAGCCGGGATTTATCAGGCAGAAGCTCAAAGTATTTTGTTTTGTCGTTTTTTTTAAAAAAAGGCTGTTCTTTGATATTCTCCATTTTAATCTGAACTATCTTGCCGACTGTTTCAAGATAGGCTGTAATCCGTCTTGCCCTGCCATCCTTTGCATTCTTAAGAATCCTGTGATACTGCATTGAATACATATCGCAGTAATATTTTCTGATTTTTTCAAGTAAAATATCATCTACGAGAGAAATTACAGAGGTAATGCCAAATGGGGCAACACGGATAGGGGTGTCGACTGAATGTCCTGTGCCCATAACAGGAATATGAAATGTGTGGTAATAATTTTGCATATATTATATGATCCCTGATACCTGAGAGTTTGACCTTTTACGAATTCATTAATATTAAAGTATTACAAAAAAGTTAATTAAATTACAGTAGTTTTTTTGGTTTTACAAAAGTTTTACACAAGACAGCCTATGTATCGATCAAAGTGGTTTTTTCATCCCATCCTTATTTTAATATTTTCTATCGTGGCCCTGGCCTTGTCTCTTTTTTTGTATATTTACTGGTATATGGAGGTAAGCGCGGGTTTAAAGAAGGTTGTGCTGGAGTTAAATCTCGATCCCGAACAGGTTCTGGAATCTCAGACCTGGGTGGTAATTATGGTACTTTCGATACTTGTCGGGATTATCTTGATGGGGATATTTATTATCTTTGTATATCATCATAAGGCATTGCAACTTTACAGGACGCAGCGCAACTTTATCAACAATTTTACTCATGAGCTGAAAACCCCTGTTACTTCTTTAAAATTGTATCTTGAAACATTTGAAAAACATGAGCTTTCAAGGGAGGATCGGTTAAAATATATAGGTTATATGATTCAGGATGTTACCCAGCTTTCTGATAATATTAGCCGAATCTTGAATCTTGCCGGAATTGAGAGCAAGAGCTATGGAAGGGAGTTTGCGATATTGGATCTTGTTCAAACAATTGAGCGGTTTTATAAAAACAACATTCACCTTTTCAGGGGTTGTGAAGTCAAGATTCATAATCCTTTAGGCCGGTCTTTTCTATGTCGTATTAATCTGTCTTTATTTGAAATGCTCTTGATGAACCTTATGACTAACGCTATCAAATATAACAGGTCTAAGAAACCAATAATTGATATTTCTTTTGCAGTTAATAAAGGCAAGTTAAATATCCGGTTTGAAGATAACGGTATTGGAATTGAAAAAAGAGAGATCAAAAAAATCTTCAAAAAATTTTATCGGGCTAACAGTCCGGATAATATATCACTTAGGGGCAGCGGGCTTGGGCTATATCTGGTGCAGAACATAGCTCGCATTCATAAGGGAAAGGTAATTGCTGAAAGCAAAGGAACAGGAAAGGGATCGGCCTTTACCTTCAATTTATCAGGGATTAGGGATTATGAAAGATAGCGATAAAAAACGGATTCTGGTAATCGAAGATGAAAAGCATATAGCGGAGGGTTTGAAATTAAATCTGTCGTTTCAGGGATATGATGTAAAGATAGCTGGTGACGGAGTTTCAGGCTTGCAAGAATGGAAAAGGTGGATGCCTGCTCTGATTATTTTAGATATAATGCTGCCGGATATTGATGGGCTGTCTGTGCTTCAAAATATTCGTCTTGAGGATGAGCGAATTCCGATTTTGATTCTGTCGGCTAAAGGATCCCCTGATGATAAGATAAAAGGGTTTTCTTACGGTGTGGATGATTATCTTTCAAAGCCGTTCAACCTTGAGGAATTTTTGATGAGGGTAGAGCGTCTTTTAGTCAGGGCGTCATGGCATCGTGGCGGCGAGGATATAAGCAAAACCGATTTTTCTATCTCAATGCAGACTTATAATTTTGGCGGCAACCGGATCGATTTTGAAACATCAATCACTTATTGTAAATGCGGCAAGGTTAAGCTGACAGGGCAGGAGGTAAAGCTTTTAAAACTTTTTATAGCCAACGAGGGAAAACCTCTTTCAAGAGGCAGGTTGCTGGAAATAGGGTGGGGATATGCCAGAGGAACTACAACACGGACAGTGGACAATTTTATTGTGCGGTTTCGAAAATATTTTGAGGACGATCCAAAGAAGCCTGTATATTTTAAGAGTGTTAGGTCAGTAGGATATGTTTTTAATCATAATTGAGTTTGCGACTTTCCTGCTTGATTTAATCAACAATGATGGTATGTAAATTATTATGATTCGAAAAGCGAAAATAGATGACATAAAAGCTATACACCGGCTTCTTAATGAATACGGAAAAAAAGGAGAACTTCTATCTCGGCCTTTAAGTGAACTTTATGATCATCTCAGGGATTTTTCGGTATACGTGGATAATCAGGAAAATAAAGTTCTGGGTTGCTGTGCTTTGCAATTTTGCTGGGAGGACTTGGCGGAAATACGGTCGTTAGCGGTTCAGCCTGAGCACACTGGTAAAAATATCGGCTCAACGCTCACAGAAGCAGCCCTTTCCGAGGCAAAATCATATAATATGAAAAAGGTATTTACTCTTACCTACCAGCCTGAATTTTTTAAGAAATACGGTTTTGTGGAAATAGAGAGATCTAAGCTCCCGCTTAAAATCTGGGGGGACTGCCTGCTGTGCATTAAGTTCCCGGATTGTGATGAAATAGCAATGATGAAGGATATAGATTAATTATGAATGTAACCGTTCACGGTTGTCGGTTCACAGCTCACAGTTGTAAACCGTGAGCGGTTACTTATGAATAAATAATATTTAACGAAAGGAGGGGATACTTCCACACGCCGGGTTTTGGAAGTATATGCTGGCCGCTGACCGTCAGCATATAAAGATCAGGGATAAGTTCTCTCAGTTTGCCGTCATCAGGCGGTTTGGCATGTTCTGTAAATGAATAGGTGGTCTGGAAAATAAACACACCGTTCTTTTTGTTTCGGGAAATCATATAGTTCTTCTTGAAAGTCTGCAACGCAAGATTATTATCCTCTGCAGTCTGTTTCATCTCTTCCTCTGTGAGCTTAATTAGGACCGATTTAGAGGTTCCCCTTTCAGAAATGCGTATAAGAGCTCTTGATTCACTGCTTCCTGCGTACACGGTTGAGATACACGGGAGCCTTTTCAAATACTGGGCCGCCACTATGGCTGCCGTTCTTCTTCCTCCGGACATTACAGGGAGTCCGTAATATCCGAAAAACTTTTTCTGTATATCTTCAGCGTATTTATCCCCTTTTTCATAAAGATCCTTTGATATATATCGAATACTTTGCGCAAGATCTTCTGCGGCCTCAGCAATCGGCCAGTCTATTCTAACATGAAAGTGGGAAAGATCATATCGGTCTCTGGCCTTGCTGGCCGGATTCCTTTGAAGAAGAAGGGCATAATCGAGCGGAAGAAGAACCTTTAAAAAATTAAAAAAATGGACAGACTCTAAGTGTTTTTGATTCCTGTCAAACTTTTTTGAAAGAGGAAGGGTCTTGGAGAGAAGTAAATTAGCCTTTGTGGTTTTGTTAACATCAAAGAATCTAATATATTTCTTGTGGGTTGCAGGTAGTGTGTCTTCGATAAAGATTACAAGAAAGGTATTCTGGCATTCGTATTCAATATCCGGGATGCGAGCGCGTGGTTTGAGTTCCCGTTTTTCAACAAAGGGATAAGGAAGTTTTTTGTTGGTAAAATTTGTATAGGAATTTATTAGGCCATACTGGATCAGAAATTGATCAAGCTCATCTCTCAAAAGCTCGTAATATGAGCGCCTTAATCTGTTTGCCTGGCTAAGTTCCTCCCTTACGGTCCAGAATGCAAGTTTTTTTTCCACTGTGCCGATCAATTTTCAAGCCCCGTTGTATTTTTTTATTTTTCCAATTAGTAAACTAATTATCATCATTTACTTCAACCGTCAACAGCCGATTATTTATTGTTAGACCTTTCCACCCACTGATAAAGAGTTTCTCTGCGCATGTATGCAAATAGGGCAACAACAAGACTTAAGCCAAGGACAATAGCGAACAGCTTATAATTTTGTTCATAAATCGATGCTCCCTGAAGGCTTAGCATAAATGTCCCGGGCATGCGTCCTATGCAGGCAATAATAATGAAAATCTTGGCGGGAATAGAGCTTAAGCCAAGGAAAAAACAAAAGTAGTCTTTTGGAAAGCCTGGGAAAACAAATAAAATAAAAGAAACAAAAATCCCCTGTCGTTTTAAAATAGTGTCGAATTTGTTTAAATAAACGGTTGGGATAAGCTTTCTGATATAATGTTTTCCCAGAAAGCGACCAATAGCAAAATTGATCAACGATCCTATGGTCAGAGCCATGCTGGAATACAAGAAACCTTTAGTTGCTCCGAACAGATAGCCTCCGATAAAGCCGCTAACTTCACCGGGGACAGGAGCAAAAAGCACCTGTAGAGTCTGAATGATCATAAAAATTACAGGCGCTGCCCAGCCGAATGATTTGATAAATATTGTAACCTTTTCTCTGTCAACAAAAAGATTATACCACTGCGTAATACTTTCCCATAATTGCATCCTGTAAAAATAAGCAGGCAATGCAAGGGAGAATAAAATTATAAGTATTAAAGCAATATGTTTGCCGGAAAAAGACTTTATAGCCATTTTTTTTCAGAATCTTCCAGGGCAGTTGCTGCAGGCAATATCTTTCCTTCTAACATGGTGAGAAATGCCCCGCCACCTGTTGAAATATATGTTATCCTGTCGTCTGCCATTTCTTTATGGACAGCCACATCTGTATCGCCTCCGCCGACAATAGAGAGGGCATAGCAGTTGGCTACACTGTGAACCATGGCAATTGTGCCCCTGCTGAAAGAATCGATTTCAAACACACCCATGGGGCCATTCCAAATTACTGTTTTTGCGTTATAAAGAACTTCGGAAAAGAGCAAAGAAGTGGCAGGGCCTATATCCAGGGCCATCCAGTTTTCAGGGATCTCCTGTGTAGGCACTACCTTTGTTTGAGCTTTTGAATCAAGGCGTCTTGCAACTACGGCATCAATCGGAAGATAGAACTTAACTTTGCGTTTGGCTGCTTTTTTCATGATCGATCCGGCTGCCCCTACAAGATCTTCTTCGATTTTTGACTTCCCAAGATCATAGCCTTTGCTTTTCAAAAAGGTGTTTGCCATGGCTCCGCCGATTATGAACTTATCAACGTGATCCAGCATGTTATCTAATGCCATAAGCTTGTCAGATACTTTTGCGCCGCCGATAATTGCGACAAGAGGGTGTTGCGGATCGGCCATTATCTTTGAAAAATAACCGATTTCTTTTTGAAGCAGGAAGCCGGAAACCGAGACAGGCGCATATTTTGTAATAGCCACGACAGAAGCGTTGACACGGTGTGATACGGCAAAAGCATTATTTACATATATATCGCAAAGCGACGCAAGCTTTTTGGCAAATTCATCGTTATTTTCCTGTTCTTCTCGATGGAATCGTAAGTTTTCAAGAAGAATAATATCGCCTGCTTTCATAGCTGATATAAGGGATTTTACATCAGGCCCTATACAGTCGTTTGCCATCTTCACATCTTTTTCAAGCAGTCTGCCCAGCCGTTTGGCTATTGGTTTAAGGCTTAGTTTAGGAGATTTCTTTCTTTTTGGTCTGCCCATGTGTGAAGCTATGATCAGCTTTGCCTTATTGTCCAGAGCATATCTTAATGTGGGAAGAACAGACCGAATCCTGGTGTCATCCATAATATTCTGCTGTTCATCCATAGGAACATTAAAATCGACCCTGATAAAAACCCTCTTGTTTGTAATATCTATTTCTTTGATTGATTTCATTATATATCTCCTGAATCTGAATAATTTTGAATTTTAAATTCTCAGTTTTGAATTAAAAACTCATAACTCAAAATTTAAAAATAGAGCGAATCGATTCTTTAACTTTAGTTTACTTTAGTCACTTTATCTTTGCTTTTCTGCTCCTTTATCCTGCGGCTTAACCCCTTTTTTTTGGACCATCTATCCAGAAAACCTATCATACCCGACTCATATGCCCTGTCTACAAATTCTTCACGGACCTTGAGCCCTTCCAATTCCTTCATGGCTGATCTCAGGCACTGAGTTTTATGGGCACACTCAAGACAAGCATCCGGAGTGGTTCTCAGGCCATCATCTGCTTTTGGGAAAACAACCTCAATAATTCCAAAACAGGATGGATATTTTTTCTTTTTATCTTTCATTTTCCTTTATTTATTGCTTCAAACTCACGATTCATTCTGGCGATATATCCTTGATCCGCAAAGCTGAAATAGTTGTTATTTCCTATTACCAAATGTTCATGAACGGTTATCCCCATTGTTTTGCATGCAAAAACAAGTTGCTTAGTTATGGAGATGTCTTCTGCGGAGGGTTCTGGATCCCCGGAAGGATGGTTATGGGCAAAGATAAGCGCTGCCGCGTGCTGATTCAGGGCTGCATGTACAACCTCCCTTGGGTAAACAGAACTGGCGGTTAAGGTGCCTTGAAAGAGTGTTTTGATTGCAATAACATTGTTTTTTGCATCTAAAAAAATTACCTTAAAATTTTCCCTGCTTTTTTCCTTCATGCTGTGATATAGATATTCAAATAATTCTTTTGAGCTGTTAAGAGGTTTTTTTTCTATCAATTTCTTTTTCAGATACCTGTCGGCAACAGCCTTTATCAGTTTCAACCCGATTAAATTTTTAGGGCCTATGCCATCAATCTCGCAAAGCTCCGCAGGGGATGCCTCAAATACATTCTGGAGAGTTTTAAACCTTTTTAAAGCGGCTTTAGCGGTTTCTTTGCAGTCCTTTTGCGGAGTGGCAAGGGTGAGAAGGAGTTCAATCACCTCGTAGTCATGAAATCCGGACAGGCCTGAAGCAAGAAATTTGTCCCGCAACCTTTGTCTGTGTCCCGTTCCTTTATGAGCCTTGGTCTTTCTCATCTACTTAAATACCAGTCAATTAACACCTAACACCTGATGAATTCGACTTTCTACGAATTTATCATAACTCATCCAGCTCATGCTTAAGATCACGAGTCATCAGCTTATGCAGCGCCTCTTTTGGAGAAGCATCGTCATAGAGTATATGATAGATCTCGTGAGAGATAGGCATTTCAACGTTGATCTTGCGAGACAGGTTGTAAACAGATTTAGCTGTTTTAATTCCCTCGGCAACCATGCGCATTTTAGATAGGATATCCTGCAACTTCTTCCCCTGGCCTAACTGTTTGCCGACAGTATAGTTGCGGCTTAATTTTCCGGTACAGGTCAGGATCAGGTCTCCAACGCCGGTTAGACCGGTAAATGTGCGTGGATTTGCCCCAAGCCTTAAGCCGAGACGCCTGATTTCCGTAAGACCTCTGGTAATCAGGGCAGCTCTGGTATTCAAACCCAAACCGAGCCCATCGATCATTCCTGAGGCAATGGCAATTACATTCTTGACGGAACCGCCTAATTCCACTCCGATAATATCATTGTTTGTGTATACTCTAAAAAGATCTGTGGCAAAAACATGCTGCACGAAGGCGGCCGTCTTTTTATCTTTTGATGCCACAGCGACTAAGGTTGGAACGTTTGAAGCAACCTCACGGGCAAAACTTGGGCCGGAAAGGGCTGCAATATGCTTTTCTGGAATTTTCGGAAGTGTTTCTTTAAGCACGCCGGACATAGTTAAATGGGTTTTGTTCTCAATCCCTTTTGAGGCGGAAACTATTATGGTATCCTTTGAAACATATCCGGCAATTGCATGTGATGTTTCTCTCATAAAGTGAGAGGGCACAACAATGAGCACCAGGTCCTTGCCTGATACAACGCGAGACAGATCGTTTGACGGGCATATGTTTGAAGAGAGTGAAATGCCTGGAAGAAACAGCCTGTTTTCTCTTAACTCCTTAATTTGCTTAATTATTTCAGCTTCAAATACCCACAGGTCAATATTAAAACCTTTCCTGCCAAGAAGATCGGCCAGAGTTGTTCCCCAGCTTCCACCTCCAACGACACCGATTTTTGTAGAAATATTATTCATTGAGTTGTATTACCTTGTTCCTCTTCCTTTTCAGCAAGCCCGGCAGCTCCCATGACCTTTTCTCCACGATTAATATCTATAAGCTTTACGCCCTGGGTGTTGCGACTGATGATCGAAAATCCTTTTATGGGCATGCGTATAATCTTGCCGCAGTTAGTCATGAGCATAAGGTCGTCATCCTCTTCCACAAGAAGCATTGCAACTACGAGCCCGTTCCGCTTGCTTGTTTTGATAGTAATTACACCTTTGCCCCCGCGTTTCTGAACAGGATATTCATCGATTGATGTTCTTTTTCCATACCCGTTTTCTGTGGCGGTAAACAATGTCTGTCCATGGCTCAAAACCTCCATGCCGACCATGCGGTCACTGGGAGCCAGCTTCAGTCCACGTACCCCACCTGTAACACGACCTGTCGGACGAACATCAGATTCGTGAAAACGTATTGATTTGCCAGTAGCAGAACACAAAAACACATTCATCGTTCCGTCTGTTATCCGTGTTCCGATCAACTCATCATCTGCGGCAAGTTTCAAGGCTATGATACCTCCTGCCCTGGGATGGCTGTAAGCTATAAGATCGGTCTTTTTTACAAGCCCATTTTTTGTGGCCATAATAACATGATAGCCCGGTTCAAACGACGGCACGTCAAGCACCGTTGTAAGCTTTTCATCTTTTTCGAAGTTAAGAAAATTAATAATCGCTTTGCCGCGGCTCAAACGACCTGCCTGAGGGATATCATATACTTTGCGCCAGTAAACCCTTCCCAGATTTGTAAAAAAAAGAAATGTATGGTGAGTGGAGGCTACAAAGAGATGTTTGACGAAATCTTCATCTTTTATTCCCATTGCTGTCTTTCCCTTACCGCCCCGATGCTGGCTTTGATAAAGGGTAATCGGATTCCGTTTTATATAACCGCTGTTGGATATGGTGACGACCATATCCTCTTCAACAATCATGTCCTCTATTGTAATCTCCTTTGTAGCTTCCAATATTTCAGTGCGGCGAGGATCTCCGAATTCGTTTTGTATCTCAGAAAGCTCCTCTTTGATGATTTGTTCTACTATTTTTTCGCTGGCAAGTATTTTTTTGAATCTTGCGATATCTTGTAAAACATTCTTGTATTCTTCTAATATTTTTTCGCGTTCAAGACCGGTAAGCCTTTGCAGGCGCATATCCAATATTGCCTGAGCCTGAATCGCGCTTAAATCAAATTTTTGGATCAGACCTGCTTTTGCATCAACAGGGGATCTTGATTTTCTAATAAGGGAAACAACATTATCAAGATTATCAAGGGCGATTTTCAAGCCTTCAAGTATATGAGCGCGCGCCTGAGCCTTTTTCAGATCGTAATTGGTCCGCCGAATAATTATGTTTTTGCGGTGAAAAATAAAATGTTTAAGGATTTCTTTAAAAGATAGAAGTCGCGGCTGGTTGTTTACAATAGCAAGAAGTATAATGCCAAAGGTGTTTTCCATCTGTGTGTGCTTATAAAGCTGATTAATCACCACCCCTGCAACCTGATCCCTCTTAAGGCTTATAGCGATCCGCATTCCCTCTCTATCGGATTCATCCCTTATATATCTTATTCCTTCTATTTGCTTGTGCCTCATCATTCCGGCAATCTTTTCAATAAGCCTGGCTTTGTTAACCTGATAAGGGAGTTCTGTAATTATTATGGTTTCGCTTTGTGTTCTTTTGTCCTTTTCGATTTGAATTCTTGCTCTTACACGGATTATACCGCGTCCGGTTTTATATGCGTCAAATATACCGGTTGTTCCGTAAATAATGCCGCCTGTAGGAAAGTCGGGTCCAGGCGCCAATTTTATAAGGTCCTGACATGAAATTGCATCGTTGTCTATTATCGCATTTATTGCCGCAATTATTTCATAAAGATTATGCGGCGGAATATTGGTCGCCATGCCGACCGCTATGCCGGAAGAACCATTGATCAAAAGATTAGGAAGTTTAGCAGGAAGCACTGAAGGCTCATTCAAGGATTCATCATAATTCGGGCTCCAGTCAACTGTTTCTTTGTCCAGATCCTCCAGCATCTGATGCGCCAGGCGCATCATTCTGATCTCTGTGTATCTCATTGCTGCGGGAGAATCCCCGTCAACGGAGCCAAAATTTCCCTGGCCGTTTATAAGGGGATATCTTAAAGAAAAATCCTGCGCCATCCTCACAATTGTGTCATAGACGGCAGCATCGCCATGAGGATGATATTTACCGATAACATCTCCGACAATGCGGGCAGACTTTTTATAAGGTTTATTCCAGTCGTTTTTGAGCTCACGCATTGCATATAGCACGCGCCTGTGGACAGGTTTCAGGCCGTCACGCACATCCGGCAAAGCCCTTCCTATGATCACGCTCATGGCATAATCGAGATAAGATTTTTTCATCTCGCTTTCAATGCTGATTTCCGACATTTTTTCTGTATACATTTAGATCAATTCCTTTGGCCCAAGTAGTTTCTGGTAACTGGCATGATAAATATCAGTTAGGGTCAAAAATGCGGTCACAATAAGCGGGCCGTATATAATGCCAAGAATTCCGAACAGCTTAAGGCCTCCGATTATGGAAAAGAATACAAGAAGTGTATGCATTTTAACGCGCTGGCCCACTATTTTTGGCTTGAATATATATTCAATGCCGCCGGAAAGGATTATATAAAAAATAACAAAGAAAATAGCTGAGGCGATCTGTCCTTTTAAAAAAAGATATATAGCCGCCGGGATAAATACAACTCCAATCCCTATTATAGGAAGAAATGCAAGCAGAGCCATTATCACACCCCACAGAAAAGGGGACTTTAAGCCAAACAGCATGAAAACGGTTCCGCCCAAGATTCCCTGGATCAAACCACCAAGGCCGTTGCCGATCAGAATGGCTCCAGCCATATCCTTAAACTTTTGAATTAATTTTTCGTCCTGTTCTTTTGGGAACGGGGAAAGGTCGGTAATAAAAGAAATCAGCCCGCTGCCGTCAATTAAAAGAAAATAGACAACAAGAAGCATAAGAAATATGTTTGCAAAAAATGCAAGAGTATTTGCGGCGATCGATCTGGCCTGCTCGTAAAGAAAAAAGCCGACAATTTTACCAATTTCTGAAATAGTCTTGTTTAGAGCTTCTCCTGTGAGTTCAAGATTGAAATTTTTAAGCACAAGGTTTGTTTTTTCAAGAAGAACGCTGTTTGCAAAAAGGTTTTTTATCTGGTCATTTAATAATGCATCCTTCGCAGTTATATAAAGATCATGCGCCTCTTTTGATAGTATGCCCACAAAAAATCCTATTGGAACAAGCACGACAAAAAATATTAAAATGCAGGTTAAAAATGAGGCAAAAGGGGGGGTTATTTTATCTTTTACACTTATTAAATTAAAAACAGGGCTGAAAATGCCTGTAATAACAGATGCAAGAATAATTATCGATATAAATGGCCATATAAGCCATGCGAGCATTGCAATTGAAAGGATAAAAAGGCTAAGAAAAAACCCAAAAATGATATTTCGAGAATTGCCATCTCGCATAATACCTCCACGAACAAAATTAATAATTTACCGCTTGGAATAAAATTTCGATCCGGAAACGGCCCGTTCAAGCCTGTTTGGCGGAAAATAACACGTAGACGGATGCAACGCGCAGGCAGACGCAGACAGGCCACGGGAAATGAGACCTTTGTAAAGTGTCCTCTTTTCCCGTCATTCCCGCGAGAGCGAGAATCCAGTTCTTTCAAGCACTTATGGGCTCCCGCTTTCGCGGGAGTGACCTGTTTTTCGACTTTTTACAACGCCATCAAATTTCTATGCGCTAAGATATTTATTCCTTGCCCCTGGCGTAAAGATCCGGGATTTTTCGAACGCCCCACTTTACTTGCTTATAATGCCGAGAGTTACGAATAAAAGAAGGATTTCATATATGAAAACAGGGGCATAAGTTCCAAAAATAGCGTAAACAATACCTCCGCCAACAATTGCCGGTACAGCACAAAAAACTAAAATCCCCAACTTCCTGCTGATGTCCATTTTTATAATCCTCCGGTAACCTTTTATATAAAGACGATTTTGCTTACTTTCCAACTGTTGATGAAAATCTAATTCATAAGGCTTTAAAGAAACTATTTATTTTATCAAATGGTTAACACTGATGAACTCTTAAAAAGTCGAATTTCTACCCTTTTGTCATTCTCGACCTGATCGGGGCACGTAGTGAAGCATTAGCGCTATCCAGTTCTTTCAAGCACTTATGGGCTCCCGCTTTCGCGGGAGTGACCTGTTTTTCGACTTTTTACGAAGCCATCACACTTAACACCTAAAAAAAATTAATTTATAACAATAACTGATAATTAAGTAAAGAAAAAAACAGATAAATTTGACACAAATCTTTAATATTGATAATTGATAAAAAAGATAATGAAGTTTATTGTGAGTTGCTTTATTTAACACGGGAACGCTTATGACAGACATCTTGCTGATTTTTATTGTTTTACTCATCCTTCTTTTGGCGCTTATTAAGCGTAAATCGGATGACGTTTTTAAAAAAATTGCGACCGATATAGATGCCCTGGGCAATATCTATAATAATACCGAGCGGATGGTAAAGGATGAGATCGCAAGAAACAGGGAAGAAAGCAGCGCAAACGCCAAACAGGCTCGGGAAGAACTAAGCGGGTCCTTAAAGGATTCCAGCGATTCTTTACTAAAAAGGATGACCGAAAACGCTGGTATGCAGAAAGATCAGCTTGATTCCTTTTCAAGGCTGCTGGGCGATATGACCAAAATCAATGAAGAAAAGTTCGATACGATGCGCGCAACTATAGATAGCCGCTTGAGGGAGCTGCAGGAGGATAACAGCAAGAAATTAGAACAGATGCGGGCAGTTGTTGATGAAAAGCTTCAGTTAACTCTGGAAACACGTATAGGAGAGTCGTTTAAACAGGTAAGTGAGCGCTTAGAGCAGGTGTATAAGGGCATTGGAGAAATGAGAAGCCTGGCTGCAGGCGTGGGAGATCTTAAGAAGGTTTTGACAAATGTGAAAACGCGCGGCACATGGGGCGAAATTCAGTTAGGCAATATTCTCGAACAGATTTTAACGCAGGACCAGTATGAAGTTAATGTGGCGACCAAAAAGAATAGTGATGACAGAGTAGAGTTTGCCGTTAAATTGCCGGGCAGAGGGGTTGATAAAGAACAGATAGTTTGGTTGCCGATTGACTCTAAATTCCCGCAGGAAGATTACCAGCGTCTGCTTGATGCCCAGGAGGCGGCGGATAAAGAGCTGGTAGAAAGATCAATTAAAAATCTTGAAATGTGTATTAAGGCCGAAGCAAAGAAAATTAAGGAAAAGTATCTGGACCCTCCCAATACAACCGATTTTGGCATTATGTTTTTGCCGGTGGAGGGGTTGTATGCAGAGGTGCTGCGCATGCCTGGTTTGTTCGATTTTTTGCAGCGTGAATGCCGAATTAATGTTACCGGCCCGACAACTCTTGCAGCATTGCTTAACAGTCTGCAGATGGGTTTTAAAACTCTTGCGATAGAGAGGCGTTCCAGTGAAGTATGGGAACTTTTAGGCAGGGTTAAGACAGAGTTTGATAAATTTGGCGGCATGCTGGCTAAAACAAAAAAGAAGCTTCAGGAAGCCGCCAACACCATAGACCAGGCAGAGGTACGCACCAGGGTCATTGAACGCAACCTCAAAAAAGTTCAGGAAATACCGATGGATGATTCCTGACTACAACCCAATAAATTATATTACAGGTAATTATTTTGAATCAATTTCATATTTTTATAATCAGGGCCATACTCGGAGTTGTTTTTGCGGTTATTTTAACACGGTTTTTTTACGCCCAAACCGATGTTTTCCATGTATCCGGTCTTACCATTTTTTTAGTCGGGATAGCATATCTTCTGGATTATGTACGAAGCAGGAAATAAGAATAATTAAAGGCTGTTATACAGACCCGCCCTTCTGTTTGGAAGGAAAAAATGCATCCTGTTATTCCGTACCCTGGCCAAGTCATCAGCCTTTAAATCTCCTACCATTATACCCTCCCTGCCGCTTATCCTTTTCTTTATAATTTTGCCGGATGGACCGATTATCACTGAGACGCCCGGGAAAGTAAGCCCTTTGCCATTTTTACCTGTCTGGTTACATGCGATAATAAAAAGGCTGTTATCATAAGCCCTTGCAGGAAGATGCCGCATCCATGATATGAATTTCTTGTCTGGAGTTCCTCTTGGAGATGCATGTGGAATGAAGATTAGTTCTGCTCCATTTATAGCCATATGTTCGGAAAGCCCGGGAAAATGCGCATCATAACAGAGCTGAATCCCAAATTTTATTCCTATTGTCTCAAACAGCGGAATTTTGTTGCCCGGAGTAAAAAAAGCACTCTCAGGGGGAGCTATATGCAGCTTTCGATATATACCTGAAACACTGTCAGGCGTAATAACCAGGTGGCTTGCAAATATCTGGCCGGTTACATCTTTCTCAGCCATACCCGCAAGAATAACAATTTTTTCCTCTCCGGCTAAACGTAAAAGGTCTTGTGTCGCCCTGCCGGAGACAAGCTCTGCTATCTTATTGATATCCTTATGTATACAGTACCCTGTAACATTCATTTCAGGGAAACAGATTATTTCGGCGCCTTTTCTCTTTGCTTTCTTTATCCACCCGGCCATGCGGTCAATATTATGCTCGGTTTTGTTGACAGGCGAATTGAAAATAGCAACCGCAACCCTTATATCCTTCATTAATTAGTTCTCGCAACCTGCTATAGGTCAAAGTGAGCCTTTATCTTAAAAACCTTTGTTGCAGGCAGATTGATAATATCTGTTATTCCTGTTTTGCTGGAGATCTTTGCAAGATTTTCCTCTATTTCCTCCATGGATGGAGCAATAAAGGTAAACCATATATTATACCTGTTGTCCCGCTTATAATTATGAGTTACTCCCGGATAGCCGTTGACTTCCTTGGCAAAAAATTCAATTTTATCTTCCGGCACTTTTGCTGCGCAGAGAGTGCTGACAAATCCTAATTTTTCAGGGACAAAGTTGCCCCCTATTCGTCTAATAATCCTTTTTTCCTTCAACCTGGCAAGACGCTTTAAAACATCATCTTCGGAAAGACCCAGATTATTTGCCACGACAAGATAGGGGCGGGAGGTTATCGGAAAGTCGGACTGTATCCTGTTTAGAATTTCCCTGTCTATGTCATCCATTGAAGACATGATTATTTTTACCTTAATAAAAAAAGCCCTGCATAATATGCAGGGCTTTTTTAGTTAAAAATGTCTTAAACAGGCCATTGATTTCTTGACTTAGACGCATCCTGTAGGTTTTGGAAGACCGGCCATCTTACATGCTCCTTTGCCTGGTCCGGACGGATAAAGCTCATATATATGTTTCAGTTTGAATCCTGTAACCTTGGAAAGTATCCGAACCATCGGAGCAATTCCGTTTTTTTCATAATAATCGCGAAGAACCGTGACAAGCTTCCTGTGCTCATCATTTATCTCCTCAATACCCTCTACAGTTTTTACCCACTGTTCCCACTCAGGACACCAGTTATTAAAATCATCAATAAACCCGTCCTCATCTACGCTAAATGTTTTACCCATGTATTCAATAGTTTCCATTAAAAAAAATCCTCCTTTGTAAAAAATGAAATCATTATGGCTTTCCGCCCTTTAATCTCGTATTAATTTATCAGAGTTTAATATATTATTAATCAATAAATGTCAATATTAAAACATGATGAATTCGTAAAAAGGCTAATTCATCAGGTGTTAGGTGTTAAGTGTTAGGTGTTAAGATGAGGTAATTATCTGTTATATCAAACGCTTAACACATTTCATAAAAAGCTAAATTATGCCGCTTCGCGACACTGCAGACGAAAATAACTTGTCAGGTTTATAAAACAAGCCGATTGCAGTGAGCTTCAGGTATGATTAAATTTAATTATACTTGGAGCGGTACCTGCCAAAAACCGGACTTTTTTGTTCATGCATTAGTTAACTTATTTGAAAGTTTAATTCATCTCAATATTCCTTTGGCATTTCGTTTAACCGGGCCAGCGTAAAAATTGGCCCATCTTTGCATACAAATTCTTTTCCGATATTGCACCTGCCGCAAATTCCGATACCGCATTTCATGCGCATTTCAAGGGACATAATAATATTGTCATGGCAATAGCCGAGCTTTTCTAATACCGGCTGGGTAAATTTTATCATAATCGGCGGGCCGCAAATAATGGCGTATGTATCATCATTTCCCTGGGGCGCTTTCTGTTCGGTGACGGTCGGCACAAACCCGACATTATATTTCCAGTTTGGATCATCTGTGCCGTCGACCGTAATGTGCATATTAATATCATCACGTGATTCCCATGCAGCCAGTTCATCCTTATATAAAAGCATACCAGGAGACCGAGCGCCGTATATTACATGGATTTCTTTGAGATTCGGGCGATTCACAGGATCAAGCATATATACTATAGAGGAGCGAAGCGTGGTAAAGGCAAAGCCGCCGCCTATTATCACAACATTTTTTCCTTTTAGAATATCCCAGGGATAACTATTGCCGAGAGGCCCGCGAATACCCATAATATCTCCCGGTTTCATGCAATGGAGGGCGGTTGTAACCAGCCCGACCTTGTTGATTGTAAACATCAGATATCCTTTTTCCGAAGGGGATGAGGCAATTCCTATAGGCACTTCTCCTTTTCCTGCTACGGAAAGCTCTGCAAACTGACCCGCTTTATAAGAAAATTTCTCTTCGTCGTCGGGGTTTATAAAAACCAGCCTGAATGTCTTGAGATTTTTATCTTCGGTTTCGGTTATTATCTCGTCGATTCGAACCGGATAAGGCAGATATGGATTTACCATTATGAACTCCTGGCAACTGATTTTTATCATTTGCAATCGAGCTTCGGGTATAATCAAATTTAAACCATGAAAAACTCACGAATAAGAAATCGTAAAGAAATAACCAGCCATAACTATAAAGAAATAGTGGTAGTTTAAACAGATAGTTAAGCAAAAAACGGCATTTTATACAAGGTTCTTTCTTAACGATTTCTAATTCGCTCAAACAGTTTCCTGTTTTAAATTTGATCACACCCGAAGCAGATTTATCTTCAAAAACCTAAAATATTATCAATCCCCGTAGCTGTTCATCAAATCACAAACTTTTCGTATATCGATATTTACCGGACAGAGACGTATGCATCGACCGCATCCGACACACTGAATCCCATTGTCATATTTGTCCATATAATATTTCAGCTTGTGCATAAACCGCTGCCTGACCCTCTGCATGTTTGTGCTTCTTGGGTTGTGGCCTGATCCATGGAGAGTAAAAAGAGGAAACATGCAGCTATCCCAGTTCCGCATACGTATTCCTGAGTACCCGTTCACTTCATCCTGAATGTCGAAGCACCAGCATGTCGGACAAACATATGTGCAGGTCCCGCAGTTTATGCATGCAAAAGCTACCTCTTCCCAAAAAGGCGCGTCAAAAAGGTCTGTAGTTGTTTTGTCCTTTAATTTATCAGTGGTAATAGAAGAGGTTATTTTGGCCTCTGCTTCCTGTTTCATGGTTTTGATTTGTTTTCCGGCAGGGTCGGCATCAGTCCCGGTATTCCAGCCGGCAGCTTCTAAAAGATTTTCTCCCTTTGAAGTAATTATCTTTGCAAAATAATGATCTTCCATGTCGACAAGAAGCAGGTCAAGCCCCTCTTCGTAAAAAGGCCCGCAACCGGCGCTTGTGCAGAAACAGGTTGCTTGCGGGTTGTTGCATGCAAGCCCGACAAATGTGGTTGTTTCATAGGCCTTGACCCAGTATGGGTCTTTGTGCTCAGCAGTATCAAAGTTGCGTTTAACTAATAAAAAAGCTGCTGCATCACAAGGTCTTATGCCGATTACAGCCCGCGGCGAACAATCCGTATCTGTCTCTTTCAATATATGATGATTTTCTTTGCTTTTATCCAGAGAAAATTCAAGCATAGTTTCAGATTGGGGATAAATAATCGATTTTGGTGAAAGGCGTGTATTGAAATAATTAAAATCCGGCAGTTCACCTTTGTCGAGCCTTTCAAAGATGTGGAATTCATTATCCTTAACAGGGCCAAACAATCGATAAGACTCTTTCAATTTTTCAAGTTTGCCGGCCCAATTCCTCTTGTCAATTTTTACGACCTTCATAGCATACCTTTATTGAATTGAGGGATTCAGGAATTGGGGAATTCAGGAATTGAAGGTATCCTATTGATTTTAATCCCTAAATCCCTAAATTCCCCAATCCCTTAATTTTTTAGTCTTTTATTTTATAAAATCCGGATCGTCAGGTCTGTACGTATCAAGTGGCGGACGTTCATCTAAGGACATACCTGCCTCCCAGCCATACAGTTCAAAACAATCTTTTTCCAGTTTCTTAGTGAATTCCCTTACCTTTATGCCCATCGGACATGCGCGCTCACAGGCGCCGCAATCAGTACACCTGCCCGCGCAATGATAGGCCCTTAAGAAATGGAATGTTCTTATATCCGTTGGGTTTATGCTTTTACCTACCCACTGGGGCCGGGATTCGTCCACAAAGCATGTGAGGCAGTAACAAAGGGGGCATGCATTTCTGCATGCATAACAACGGATGCAGGCCGAGAGCAGATTGTCGAAATAATTCCCTTTTTTTTCAGCGGGCATGGCTTCAATTCGGCGTACATCCTCATATCTATCTACATCCTTTTGTTCTTCGACAAGATCAGCAGCAAGTTCATCGTATATAACAGGGTTTCGATGGATGCATATTGCGCAGTTTTCCTGCAACACCTCGGCTTTTTTAAAAATTTTCTCATAATCATCACCCCTTACAATGATCCTGTTTTCCTCCTCTACAACCTCTTTTATTTCCTTTGCAAACATTGAGGTAATCTTGTGTCTGTCAATCATCCCCTTGCATGGCACTCCGATAATAAACAGTTGGTCTCTTTTAATCTTGTTTTCAATTAGATGGGTGACAATGTTCCGTGAATCGCACCCCTTGGCAACAACACCTATTTTTTCTTTTCTGTCGGTCAGATAGTTTGCCAGGTTGATGCCACAATTGCTGTCCCACACAAGCTCTTTTACATTTTCGGGATTTTTAACAACACAAGGCTCATTCATCATCGGCACGGTTCCCTTGCGGAAACCTATTACCATATCCACTTTGCCTTCTTTTAAGAGCCGTTCTGATATTTCCCGTATTTTGGTTATATATCCTAACATGTTAATCTACCTTAGCATTTATTTTCTTGATAAGATGCCTTGAAGATCCTAAGTTCTTTACTGTTTTGGTCACTTTATTTGCGATTTCAGCAAACCTTGTTCCCTCCGCCGAGGAGATCCATGAAAAATGGAGACGGCCAGGCTCAATACCCATATGTTCTATGAGGTTTTTAAAGAGTGTAAACTTTCTACGGGCGTAATAATTACCTTCCATGTAATGGCAGTCTCCAGGATGGCACCCTGATACCCAAACACCGTCCGCACCTTTTCCAAAAGCAGCCAGTATAAACTTGGGGCTCATCCGTCCGGTACAGGGAATCCTGATGACCTTGATATTGGTTGGGTACTGCAGACGGTTGATACCTGCAAGGTCAGCGGCTCCATAGCTGCACCAGTTACATAAAAAAGCTACAATTTTTGGTTCCCAATCAGACATCCTGAAAAACTCCTTTAAAAAACCGCTTCATTCGTCGCAAAGATTTGCGCGAAGATCTGGTCGTTATCAAATCCCTTCAGATGGATGGCGCCGGACCGGCAGGAAGCTACGCATATACCGCATCCTTTGCACAGGGTGGGCAGTATTTCCGCCTTACCGCTCTTGTCATTAAATTGCGGCGCAGAATAGGGGCAGACAGATACACACACACCGCAACTGCTACAGTCGTTTGGATTGACATAAGCTACTGTGCCGCTCACCGAGATGCTTATTGCCGACAGAAGCGTAACAGCTCTTGCCGCCGCTGCCTGAGCTTGTGTTATGGATTCATCTATCGTTTTCGGGGCATGGGCAAGCCCGCACACGAACACGCCGTCTGTGGCAAAATCAACAGGCCGTAGTTTGACATGCGCTTCCACGAAAAAACCGTCATCATTCTGCGGCACTTTATAGAACTGCGCCAATGGATTCTTTTTTTCCGGGACAATAGCAGAGGCCAGAATCAAAAGGTCGGGCCGGATTTCCATCTGACGCCTGAGCACGCAATCATTGAAAGCAACCTGTAAATCCCCCTGCTTGGCTGCTACTGTAAACTCCTTGTCAAAATCATAGCGGACAAAGTTAATCCCGCTTGAACGCGCTTTCCGGTAAAGATCTTCTCGCAGCCCATAGGATCGCATATCCCTGTAAAGAACAAAAATATTCATTTTGGGATTGATCTCTTTGAGCTTCAGGGCGCTTTTAATGGACTGCGTGCAGCAGACCTTAGAGCAGTAAGGTCGCTGGGGGATGCGCGAACCAACGCATTGTATAAACACAGCCGTGTTGAGCTGTCCTAACGAGGGATCGTTGTCAATTAGTCGTTGCTGAAATTCCAACCCTGTTACAACACGGGGGTCTTCGCCGTAAAGGTACTGGTTCGGCTTGAGCGCCGAGGCGCCGGACGCAATGATCGTTACCCCGTGTTCCAGGACTTTGCTCTCGCCATTGTGCTGGATCGTTGTTTTGAAATTCCCTACAAAACCGTCCACATGTTCTATCTCGGAATTCAGAAATATATCTATGTTTTTATCGGATTGTACTTTTTCTATCAGGCCGGATAAATATTGTTGAATGTCCTCACCCCGCCAGGTTTCATGCAGATGACGCGCCTGTCCGCCAAGAGCATCGGTCTTTTCAATCAGGTATGTTACGTAGTTCTGGTCTGCCAGGTTCTTAGCCGCCACCATACCTGCGACGCCTCCACCAATAACAAGGGCCTTCTGATCAATCTGCATAACAGGTTCGGTCAGGGGCTCAAAGAGGGCTACCTTTGCCACGGCCATTCTAATGAGATCTTTGGCCTTTTCAGTAGCTTGTTCGGGATTATCCTTATGTACCCAGGAGCACAGGTTGCGGATATTAGCCATCTCAAAAAGGTATTTATTAATGCCCGCATTGATTAATGTCTCCTGAAAAAGTGGTTCATGCGTCTTAGGGGTGCAAGCCGCGACAACCACCCGATTCAATCGCTGCTCTTTGATAACCAGGGTTATTTTATCCTGGGTGTCCTGGGAGCAACTGAACATGTTTTCTTCTGCATAGACAACACAGGGCAGGCTTTGCGCAAACTCAACCAGAGGAGGGATATCAACAGTGCCCGCAATATTTGTGCCGCAACGGCAGACAAAAACGCCGATTCTGGGAGGTTCTCCACGGATATCAATCTCCTCAGGGATATGTTTTGTGCTTGTCAGGGTCCACCTGGACTCGGCTAATTTACTCCCAACCGCGCCTGCTGCTGCGCTGGAATCTATGACCGAGGATGGAATATCCTTTGGAGCCTGAAACGCGCCGCAAACATAAATGCCCGGTCTGGAGCTCCGGACAGGTTCAAAGCTGCTGGTGGCTGCAAAATTATAGCGATCAAGTTCGATGCCCAATTTTTGAGCCAGGTCCGCACATTCCCTGGTTATGCCCAGGCCCACGGAGAGCACCACCATATCAAATTCTTCTTCAACTCTCTTGCCCGCCTCATCTACATAGCGGATAAGATGCCTCTCTGTTCCATTAACCGGTGGAAGGCCGGTAACTTTCGATTTGATAAAACGGATTCCTGATTCATCCTTTGCGCGGTTAAGATATCTCTCAAAGTCTTTTCCATGCGTGCGGATATCAATATAAAAAATGGCTGTATCCAGCGGCTCTTTGCTGTGTTCTTTGGCCAGCATGGCCTCTTTAATGGCGTAGGTACAGCAGACAGCAGAGCAGTATCCTTTGGCGCCGAGACATTCATCTCTGGATCCTATACATTGAAGCCAGGCAATTTTTTCGGGCTCTTTTTTATCTGATGGCCGAACCAGGTGTCCGCCATACGGTCCTGAGGCAGAGAGAATCCTCTCAAATTCCAGGCTTGTCACAATATTGGGATATTTCCTGTAGCCGTAAGTATCATGGACTCCCGGGTCAAAGACCTTGCTTCCCACGGCCAGGACAACAGCCCCTACTTTCAGGGTCAATTCCTTTTTCTGATCGTCAAAATTGATAGCTTCATTGGGGCAGAATTTTTCGCATATTCTGCATTTTCCCTTTTTAAAGTAGATACAATTCTTTGCATCAATGGTGTATTTTAACGGAACAGCCTGGGGATATTTCACATAAATCGCCTTGCGCTTACTCAGTCCGCCATCATACTCATTAAGCACTTTTTTGGGACACTTCTCGGCACACAAGCCGCACGCAATGCACTTATCAGTATCCACATAACGTGGATGTTGTGTCACACTGACCTCAAAATTCCCCTCGGCGCCGGAAATTCCGTTTACCTCAGAAAGGGTTAGCAACTCTATATTGATATGCCGGCCGACTTCTACCAGCTTAGGGGATATAATACACATGGCGCAGTCATTGGTGGGAAAGGTCTTATCTAATTGCGACATCATTCCGCCGATTGAGCTTGACCTTTCCACAAGATAGACATAATAACCGGAATCAGCCAGATCCAATGCTGCCTGCATCCCGGTGATTCCGGCGCCTATCACCATAACCGAGCCTGTTTTATCCTTTGGCATCTTCATGTTCCTCAAGTTGATTCATGTCGATTCCAAGAGTTTCTTTGTCGATGCCCATACACAGCCCAAGAAGTTGAGGATAAAGAACAGAGGCAAGATGTTCGCTGTTCCCGTTATTTTCGACCATCCTCTTTTGAAGAAAATCGAATTGCAGATGACAGAATGGACAGGCTGTGCACAGATAGTCGGCGCCTGATTTTTTAGCATCCGATACTTTCTTTTTTGTCAAATTAATCGAGATATCATTATTTATCCCTGTTAAAGGCGCTCCGCAGCATTCCAGTTTTTGGGGCCAGTCAACAGATACGGCGCCGGTTATCTCCACGAGCTCATCAAATATCGTGGGCGCAATTGGATTGTCAAACCGGGTGATCCTGCTTGGACGCAAGGCATGGCATCCATAATGGACAGCAATCCTGAGCTCTTTATATGACCCTGACAACCTGCTTTTTATGGCATCAATGCCCACATCATGATAAAGTACCGAAAGAAGATGTTTTACACTAATATTGCCCTCATATTTCAAACCAATATCAGCGAGCGTGTGGTTTACATCCTGCCGTAGATTTAAATCTTCTTTGAGGAGATATTCAGCCTTTTTAAGACTTCCAAAGCAGCATTTGCACAGAGTAAGTATGTTCAGGCCCTGCTTTTCAGCCAATGCCAGGTTTTGGGCAGAAGACAGAAGATATGCTTTTTGGTCAATATTTTTCAGGGGATAACCACAACAGTTAAAGCTGCGGATTTCAATCAGCTCTACACCCAAATTCTTTAAAACTGCCCTGGAAGAATCTTCATACTGGCTTACTCTTGCCGGTATATTGCAGCCCAAAAATAATGCGTATTTGATCACTCAACGACCCCCATCATGCTTTTTTCACATTTTTGATTGCAAGATTTTTTAATCCAAAAAACAGATCGGTGACATTTACGTTCTGTGGACAGTGTTCCTGGCATTGATAACAGGTCAAACAATCCCAGATCATACTTGCACCTGATGCCATTTCAATAAGGCCAAGGCCGAGGCAGCGCATAATTTGATGCGGCAGCAGTCCCAGCGTCTCTTCAGGTTTGTCAAAACTGCACACCACCGGGCATACACTGGTGCAGTTCTGACAGCTAAAGCAATATGAAAATGTATTGTCTTTGGCTAATTGATTAAATTCTTCGATACCTGCACCCTGAAGAATCAGAGGGCTTTGCTTAATCAGCGAGTCAAATTTTCCTGCCACTGCCTGTTTTGCGGCATTAACAGGTTTATAATACTCATCAGCCGGGATATCATAACGGTTTAAGCCTCTGACAAAAGAAAAAGGAGAAAGGAGCAGCGGTTCAGGATATCCTTTTTGGATTAAATCTTCCCGCACGTTAAGCCATAATTCCTTAAGATTGATACCAACAGGACAAACCACGGTGCATCGATCACAATTTGTGCAAAGGCAGACCCCCTCCTGGATGGCCTTTAACTCTTCAGGACTCATCTTTTTGCCGGCAATTAAGCTCTTTAGGGAGACCATTTTTTCCGAGGGCAGAATATTTTCATTGTCCAAAGCATCAAATGCCGTTGCAGCGGAGCATCCAAGGCTGCAGGTTCCGCAATGGGTGCATGCATCCAGCTCCATCACCTGTCTTGTTGCAATGTTTGCAGGGTCTGGTTTATCCTTTTCCATAACAGCATTGGCAAGCAAACTTATCGGGCCGGCGATTATATGAAACATCTTGCTGAACGGAAGGTAGGCCAGCCCGAAAAAACAGGCCAGTATATGAATATACCACAGAATTTTGGAGCCTTTTGCCCTGTCAAGTCTTAAAGCTATTGGATTTAGAATATTGGCCAGAGCATATCCTGTAAATGCCCATTTTGGAGAAGAATGACAGGAAGCGCAATTTATTTCGTGGATTTCACGGCCATATTCAAGCAGCTTTTCCTCAAAGGGCTCCTTAAGATCCGGGGAAACAACACCAAATGCATGGACCCACAGACTTTCAAGCGCATTGATATCTTTCTTTTCATCCACATCTGAGAATTCTTCCACCATCCTTTCAAAATCGGAGATAGAGGTGATTTTCGTTGCTTCAAGAAAAAAACCGGAAATCATAATGACAGTTAGAATGATTATAGCATAATAATCCATGCTGTTTGTTTTCAGGCGGGGCACCTTCAGGATAAAGCGCCGGTATATAGCGATTGTCAGCCCGGCAATTACCATCATGCTGAAAAAATTTCTTAGAAAGAAAAATGGATTTAACGTGGAGTAATATTCGCTAAACAGGGAGGCGGTTATATGCTCGTCAAGCGCATGCATGAGCAGTAATAACATAAAACCTGTGTATATGAGCATATGCATGGCCCAGCGGAGAAAATCCTCTTTAAGAATCCTTTTTTGAAACACTACATCAAGGATAAATACCTTAATCAGGATAAGGATCTTTGCGCTGAAAATTACCTCCAGCATACCTTTAAAAGCCGCAGATAGTCTTTCGGACCTGTCGATATCTCTGGATGAAATGCCGATTTCCCAGGAAAACCAGGTGTAGATCTTGTAGATAACGCCGGAAATGAAGACAAACAGGGATGTATAAAGTAAAACATTAAAAGCCATACAAAAAAAGACTCCTGTTGTTTGCATAAAAAAAGAGAACCGCAGACTATTCAATTCTGCCGGTCTCTTTCTTGCGACAAATTTTTATAGGTAACTGTTCACGGTTAACCACGCCCTGGCGTGGTTGATCAAAAAAATCATTAAAAAACTGTGAACCGTGAACCGTAAACGGTTACTTTTATAGAGTACATAGCATAAAATTTTGTTAAGAGAAAATGTTTTAGTAAAAGTTTAAGCATTGCAAGATTTAACTGTTTTTAAAAATTGATCATTTTATTGTTACGCGCTATGTAAAGAGTTCTGATTTGTGATGAAAACGGTTCGTAAAAAAGGTTTGCTGTGAATTCTGAAAGACCAAAACCAAAGGTGATTGTAATTTGCGGCCCGACCGGGGCCGGCAAGACATCTGCGGCCATTGAAATCGCCGGAGAATTTAAGGGCGAGATTATAAATGCAGATTCAATGCAGATATACAAATATATGGATATCGGCACGGCAAAGCCGACCCCTGATGAACAGGCCCGTGTCAAACACCATATGATCGATATTGTTTATCCTGATGAATCCTTTGATGCTGCCATGTATGCAAAGATGGCGCGTGAAATTATCATGAGACTTGACAGGCAGGATACTGTTTCATTTGTTGCGGGAGGCACGGGATTTTATATCAAGGCGCTGTTATATGGCCTGTTTATAGGCCCCGCCAAAAGCGGGGATGTAAATATCCGTGAGCGCCTGAAAGGGGAGGCGGCAGCCCATGGTGCAGCCTTTCTCCACACACGGCTGAGCAAATGTGATCCAACAGCGGCAGAAAATATACACCCTAATGACACATACAGGATAATAAGGGCTCTTGAAATATATGAAATAACCGGAAAGAGTATATCAGAATACCATGAAGATCACAGGTTTACAGATGAGCCGTTTAAAGTTTTGACCATTGGCCTGGATATGAACAGGGATATCCTGTATGATCGTATTAACTCCAGGGTTGAGGCAATGATTGATGCAGGGCTTGTAGATGAGGTTAAGTGGCTTCTTCACAAGGGATATTCGGAAAACCTCAAGCCGATGCAATCGATCGGTTATCGACATGCAGTTGATTATATAAAGGGTCGTCTTTCATGGGATGAGGCCTTGTCGACCCTTAAACGGGATACAAGAAGATATGCAAAACGTCAAATGACCTGGTTCAAGGCTGATTTACGGATTGCATGGATAAAGCCTGAGCAATTGGAAGATATTATCCGGCTGATAAAAAAATTTCTGGCCGGAACATGATATTGTTTTAGTCGAGTTGACAACTCGTAATAGCATATAGTAGTTTTTGATTAAACGTGTAAAATTATTTTACCACGAAGTCCACGAAGAATTTTAAATTAGCGTCATGAAAATAGCTATAGCTCAGATAAATCCGATAATCGGCGACTTTAATTATAATTTTGACAAAATTATGAATTTTGCAGACAGGGCAAAACAGCTTTCATGCGACCTGATTGTTTTCCCTGAACTTGTTATCACCGGATATCCGCCGCGTGATCTTCTTGAAAAAAAGGATTTTGTTGAAGCAAATCTTAAATGTCTAAATAAACTTATAGAGTCGATACATGGAATCGGAGTAATATGCGGATTTGTTGATAAAAATCCTGATAAGGAGGGAAAGGCTCTTTACAACTCGGCAGCTTTATTTGAAAACAGCGTTTTGCTGCATCAGGTTAAAAAAAGGCTTCTTCCAAATTATGACGTGTTTGATGACAGCAGGTATTTTGAACCCGGCTTGTCATGCGAGTCATATACATACAAAGGTCGCAGGATTGGGCTTACTATTTGTGAGGATATCTGGAATGACAGGGATATAATAAAAAAGAGGATATATCACTTGGATCCTGTATCGTTGCTGATACAGGATGGAGCCGATCTTATCATAAATATCTCCGCCTCCCCTTTTTATGTCGGGAAAAATAAGTTAAAAACAGATATGCTGGGTTCTATAGCCGGAAAATACAATGTTCCTTTGCTATATGTGAACCAGGTGGGCGGGAACGACAGCATCCTTTTTGATGGTTTGAGCGCTGCTTTTGACCAACATGGGCAGATAAAGGCCAGAGCCTGTGATTTTGAGGAGGACATCGTTGTCTTTGATACTGAACCGCAAAAGCGAGAGCATTCCCCTGAAGAAAATCTCCATAGCATATCCGGCTCAGACACTGAAAGCATTTTAAAAGCCCTTATCATGGGGACGCGGGACTACGCAACAAAGTGCGGCTTTTCAAAGGTTGTTTTAGGGCTTAGCGGGGGCATTGATTCAGCCCTGACCGCATACATTGCGACAAAGGCTATGGGACGTGATAATGTGCTGGCTGTATCTATGCCGTCAATGTATACCGCCGAAGAAAACATAAATGATGCTGAAAAACTTGCGGAAAATCTTGGGATCGAGCTGAAAGAGATTCCGATTGAAGGCTTATTCAGAGAATTTACCAGGCTTCTTTCACCATCTTTTAATGAAAGCAACCCGACTGTTGCGCAGCAGAATATACAGGCAAGAATCAGGGGAACCATTCTAATGGCTTTTTCCAACATGCATGGCAGTCTTCTTCTTTCCACCGGGAACAAATCCGAGCTCAGCGTCGGTTATTGCACACTTTACGGTGATATGAGCGGAGGTCTGGCAGTGATTGCAGATGTTCCAAAAACTATTGTTTACGATATTGCCCGTTTCATAAACTCTGAAAAGGAATATATCCCGCAACGTATAATTGAAAAGACCCCTTCGGCGGAACTTAAACCCAACCAAACAGACCAGGATGATCTGCCGCCGTATGAAATACTGGATCCTGTATTAAATGGATATATCGAGGAGCTCAAAGGAATAGATGAACTGGTTAAGATGGGATTTGAAAGAAGCCTTGTAGAGGATGTTGTTCGCAGAGTCGATCAAAATGAATACAAGAGACGCCAGGCACCGCCGGCTCTTAAGGTTACATCAAAGGCTTTTGGTGATGGCAGGAGATATCCCCTGGCTCAAGGATATACAGGGATTGAGGGATTAAGGGATTGAGGAATTAATCCTGGAAAAACTGATTACATGTACGAACCTGTCTACCTAAAAACTTATAACAAGGGGTTGTTTAAGGAAAAGATAAAAAAGGCGCGGGAGATATTAAGCTCCTGCTCTCTGTGTCCGAGAAGATGCGGAGTTGACCGGCTTTCAGGAGAGCTTGGCATTTGCAAAACAGGTGAAAATGCATCTGTTTCCAGCTATCATCCGCACTATGGAGAAGAGGCCCCGCTGGTTGGACATAATGGCTCCGGCACTATATTTTTTACTTACTGCAATCTTTTGTGTAACTTTTGCCAGAATTACGATATCAGCCATGAAGGCCGCGGCGATGAAGTATCCTGCGAGCAGATAGCCGGCATGATGCTCTTTTTACAAAATTCCGGTTGCCACAATATAAACTTTGTTACTCCAACCCATGTTGTGCCCCAGATCCTTTCCGCTCTTGAGATAGCAATCGAAAATGGATTAGGCGTTTCCCTGGTTTACAACACGGGTGGTTATGATCGTGTTGAAACCCTGAAACTACTTGAAGGGGTAATCGATATATATATGCCTGATTTTAAATTATGGGATCCAAAAGTCGCCGAACTTACCTGTGAAGCTCAAGATTATCCGGAAATAGCGCAAAATGCCATACTTGAGATGCATCGCCAGGTAGGAGATCTTGTCATTGATAAATCAGGCATTGCAAGGCGAGGCCTTTTGATAAGACATCTTGTCCTGCCTCATGGACTTGCCGGAACACGCGATATAATGAAATTTATAGCCCAGAAAGTATCTTCAAACAGCTATGTAAATATTATGCCCCAGTACAGACCTTGCGGCAGAGCCTATGAAGTAAAGGAACTTTCTAATTATCTTTTGCCGGAAGAATATAAATCAGCCCTGCAGGCAGCAAAAGAGGAGGGGATTACACGGTTGGACGGGGCTAATTAATGTGGGTCGAAACTCAGCTCATCCGGCCACTCTCTTTCATGGCCGTCCATAACCCCTTTTTTACAGGCATCAATTACCACCCGATCGTTTTTAAAAATCATATCTCGCCCGGGATCGACATTGTTAAACAGTTTCCACAGCATTAGAGAGCCGTCATTAAGATCGATCTCTTTATCAAACAGAACAAAAATATTAAACATATCAAGTTCATTCAGGCCTAATAAAATTGAGGCAAAAACCTTTCCCCCTCTATCAGTAGTCTTTTCCACTGAAACAGTTAGAATCCTGTTTGAAATCTCTTTGCCTTCCTGAAGCTTGTTAAACAGGTGTCTGCATTTTACAGATCCCGGCATACTGTTTTTGATTATATCAGACAGGCTGGCTTCAGAAGGGGGTTTTGATAAACAACGCCTGTCACTTCTCGGCGGTTCCCCTTTGAATCTTGCTGTAAGGTCAATTCCTATCTTGTTTCCATAACTGGCAAAAGGGGATGAGTGATCAAGCACGTCGAGAACACCCTTGGTAATGGTGATATCTGAGGTTATGTCGAGCCTTGACAAAAGCTCTTTTATTATTCTTTCAGGATTCTGCGGGCTGATATTTTTATCAACAACCGTTATTGCCTTGCAAAAGCTCATCTGGCCCTGTCCCCACAGCCCGCTCATTACTTTTTGCGCATGTCCCGAATATTCCTTGTCAATAGATACCACAACTATGTTATGAAATACTCCCTCCCATGGGAACCAGTAGTCGCATATTTCAGGCATTACTGTCTGGAGCAATGGAAGGAAAATCCGTTCGGTTGCCTTTGCCATATAGCAGTCTTCCATTGGAGGCCGTCCTACCAAGGTGGCATTATATACAGGATTCTTTCGATGTGTAACAGCGGTAACATGAAAAACAGGATAGTCGTCGGCAGGTGAATAGTATCCGGTATGATCTCCAAATGGACCCTCCCTGCGTAGTTCGTCGGGCTTAATATATCCTTCAAGCACAAATTCGGCTTCGGCCGGCACCTCCATGTCCACGGTTAAGCACTTTGCCATGGTTACAGGCTTCTTTCGTATGAAACCTGCAAGAAGCATTTCATCAATCCCTCTGGGCATGGGAGCGGTCGCAGAATATATGATGGCAGGGTCTGCTCCTATTGCGACAGCAACAGGCATTTTCATTCCAGCTTTGCGATATTCATTAAAGTAGTGAGACCCATCCTTGTGAATATGCCAGTGCATGCCGGTGGAATTCCGGTCAAACACCTGCATCCTGTACATCCCGACATTTCTCCTTTTTGTGCTAAGGCTTTTTGTAAATACAAGAGGAAGAGTGATAAAGGGGCCGGCATCCTTTGGCCAGCAGTGGAGAACAGGGAGCTTTGAAAGATCTACATCATCATCTTTATACACCACTTCCTGGCAGGGCGGGGTTGATGCTTTGAATGAACGGGGAAAGAATTTTGCAAACCCGAAAGCCATCGGCAGCATTTGCAGGGCCCCCATTAAACTCTTTGGCGGGTTTAGATCAATATATTTCTTTATTCTTTCTCCCAACCGGTCAAGATGATCCACCCCGAGGGCTAAGCAGATTCTGCGGGAACTTCCGAATATGTTCGTGGCAACCGGAAACAATGAACCTTTTACATTCTCGAAAAAGAGCGCTTTGCCGCCCCCGGGGCTTTTTGATTCCCTATCTGTAAGCTTGCTGATTTCAAGGT
>JACKQG010001175.1_pt1 | contig 36837 bp, 34 predicted proteins | sample 8237621 | NCBI WGS metagenome assembly JACKQG01 (sample SAMN15677084, study PRJNA649215) | marine metagenome | biome: marine; feature: Black Sea; material: saline water; isolation source: suspended particulate matter (SPM) from the Black Sea western gyre | collected 2013-06-09/2013-06-10 | depth... | reverse complement strand
TATCTCAGATCCGTTTCAAGGTTGACGAACCCCGGGGTGGCCAGGGACTCCATGGGCGAACGGCCCAGGTTGGTATGCACGACCACCCCGGTGCCGTTGATCACCGGCTGCAGGCGGGACAACGCCAGGTCGTCGAGACGCTGCCGGATGGCACCAACAATTTCGTCGTGCCCAGGAATGGATCCGGCCTTGCGCAGCGACTGCAACTCGGCACGGATCACACCAACCACAAGGGGACGGGGCAATGAACCCTCCGTGACGGCATCCAGTATCGTATCGACGCCGGGAATAGCCCTCGAATTGTTTCTCGGTCCGGCCATTAGTTCACGGTGATCAACGGTTCGGTGGCCTCGGTGATTTGGCCGAACGATTCAAGACTCAGTTCGGCACTCGCTTCCTCAAAGGCCGTGAGGCCATCGGGAGCCACCGCAACGAGCAAACCGCCGCTGGTTTGTGGGTCGCAGAGCAGCGCCCTTTGGCGCTTGGTCAGGGCACTGATTTTTTGGCCGTAACTGTCGAAATTGCGATCGGTGCCTCCAGAAGTGCAACCGTCATCAATATACCGGTCGATGTTCGCAAGGCGCGGCACGCGCACGCTGTCCAGGGCGGCACTCACGCCGCTGCCTTCGCACATCTCCGTCAGGTGCCCCAACAGGCCGAAACCGGACACATCCGTCATCGCCTTCACCCCGGTCAGGCTGCCCAACGATGTGCCCAAGTTGTTGAGCGTAGTCATCTGTTTCACGGCCCGCTTAAAGTCGGCTTGATCGGAAACGCCACGCTTTTGCGCAGTAGCAACGAGGCCGACACCCAGGGGCTTTGTCAGAAACAACTTGCACCCGGGAACAGCGCGGTCATTGCGTTTCAAATTCCCGATTGAAACCTGGCCGGTGACAGCGAGTCCAAACATCGGCTCGGGCGAGTCGATGCTATGGCCACCAGCAAGAGGAATACCGGCCCGGGCACAGGCTGCACGACCGCCTTCAAGCACCCGTGCGGCTACCTCAGCCGGCAGTTTGTCCAGGGGCCAGCCGAGCATGGCGACGGCCATCAGCGGCACACCGCCCATGGCATAAACGTCACTGATTGCGTTCACAGAGGCGATCTGGCCGAACTCGAACGGGTCATCGACGATGGGCATGAAAAAATCGGTCGTACTGATGATGGCCCGCCCATTGCCCAGGTCGAACACGGCCGCGTCATCCCTTGAATTATTCCCCACCAGAAGTCGAGGCCCGGGCTCGGCCGTGCCGCCTAGCGACAGGATTTTCTCAAGCATCTCCGGTGCAATCTTACACCCACAACCGGCACTGCGGCAAAATTGCGTAAGCCGAACCGGATCATCCATGGAGCGAAGGCAACTTGGCGGAGAGGGTAGGAATCGAACCTACCTCGGCCCGTTCACGAACCGACAACGGTTTTGAAGACCGCGGCGAGCACCAGCCACGCTTCACTCTCCCATGTTGTGTGTTTTTTGGTAAGAACAACCCAACCATAATTCTCATTGCCTTCAAAATGCTGCGGCATCTTAAAGTGTGACTGTTTTGGAGTGAATTTGGGGTGAATTGTTCTTTTGAGGAACCGTTTTCTTCACGCCAAACTGACGCCCTTGGCAAAACCGAAAAAGCCAACTGTCTCTACCACGAAAATCGGGCTGGTTAAGGTTCAAATCGAAACCGCCGTTGACAGACACACCGGTAAGACCCCCCCGAGGTACAGGACATACTGCACAATGGCAAGGCGTACTGTTATTTACCTACTGTTTGTCGATGTAGAGGTTAAGGCGAGAACGAGTGGCGGCGGCAGCGGGATTGTTTGATTTTTCCCAGAGTTGAAGTGCCTGTCGGGCAGAGGCGACGGCGGACTCAAAGTTCTTGTTCGCAGCATAGGCGATGGAAAGGGTGTCCAGGAACTCGGGGTTCTTGTTTTGGGTGATCTTGCAAAGGCGCCCAGCCAATGCAAGCGCTTCGGCCGGGCTTCGGAGCGCTTCGTTCGACGTGGTCGCCAGAAGCAATGAAAGATGATTGGCGGCATCCAGTCGCTTGGTGTCGTTGCTGAGGGCGTCTTGATAGTTGGCAATGGCTTCGGAGATTTGACCCTTGTCGCGGAGAGCGTTGGCGAAATGAAAATGGGCTTTTCCAAGGATCCGCTTGAGTTGAACGTCGGTGGCATTAATTGTTTGGGCGTCATTCAGGCGAGTGAGTGCCTCTTCATAGCGGGCCAAGTTGAGCAGGATGGACCCGAGCTCGAAGTGAATTCGAAAATCGTGCGGGTTCTTTACCCGTGCTTTCTCAAACGCCTCAAGTGCAGCTTCAGTTTGCTTGCGTTCCTGCAGAATGATTCCGATGACAAAATGGATATCGGCAAGATCCTTCGGATTGGTCCCGGGGATTGTCTCCGCGACGGCAACGTGTCGCTGGAGGTAATTCAGACCTTCGGCAATCTCGTCGTGATCGACAAACTGGCTGTTGACTCGGAGTGGATCGATAGCTGGTGGAGGCCCAACCCATCGCCCGGGAAACGGCACGGAATGGTCACGCCAGAGGCTCGGATCGGCATCAAGCAGATCGATATCGGCAAGAAGTTGATCGACAGAGACCGGGCCCTTGTAAACAACAGCCACGCGTCCATAGCGATCCAGGAGAAAACTGCCAGGAACCGGCATGGGCAGCCATCGGTCCAGAAGGGAGCGCTGGAAGAGATCCAGGTTGCGAACGGTTTGGGAGGTCGCGTTATCGGCGTCAAAAGGGAATTTCAGTTTGGCCAATGTCCGTCTGGCAGCAACCGTATTTTCCGGATCAGCGTGAAGCACGTGTATGCGCAGACCCTTTGAGCGAATTCTGGACTCGGCCGCTGTCCATTCACGTAGCTCAGAGATGCAGGGGGCACACCAACTCGCCCAGAGGTTGATGAGCAAGGGTCCCTTCAACCGATCGGCCGGAAGTTCGGACACCCCGCTTTCGGATTGAACGTAGACCGGAGGGGGTGACAGCCGTGCAGAAAGCACGATCCGGGCGGAAGGTTCAGGATCGGGAAATGCAGGTGGCGAGGGCGAAAGGCTCTTGCGGTTGGGCGGCGGACTCCATGTTTTTGCGGCGACGACCCCCTGAGTAACGAGGAAACGCTCACCCGGTTTGATCCCTGAAATTGATTCTTGTGTTCCTCCCGGCCAGCGAACCAGTAACTTTTCGATGCTGGCGTTTGGACCCAGTCCAAAATGAAGCCAACCGCTGGATTGAGACAGGAACGCATCGCCGGCATACACGCTCCGAATCAGGGGAACCTGCTGATTCTTGAGGTAGAGTTGGACACGGGCACCCACGGCATCGCGGTTGGTTGATTTACCGTCGCCAGACAACTTGATAGCGACCCAGTCGGCGCTGGCAGCGGTGTCGTTCCTCAAAAACCTCAGGCGTGGAGCGGTGCGTGCGGTCATCCACAGGTCGAGATCGCCATCAAAATCCCAGTCAACAGCCGTGACAGCCCGGGAGTCATCGGGGAGATCAAATCCGGACACCGAGGAAACGTCGGCAAAACCGGTGCCCCGGCAATTGAGAAAGGCGCAATTACGCTCGTTGCCACTGAAGGAACGATCCTCGTGGAGAAGCCGGTTGAGCGCCTTCCATCCCTGCCGGTAACGCAGGGTGTTTTCCGGAGTGATCTTGCCGACCGGTGATTGCGACACGACCTGCCGCCAATAGACACTTCACAAGTCGCCGGTGTCTTCCGTGCTGATGAAACCGTTGGCAACGACAAGATCCTCCCAGCCGTCGTTGTTAAGATCCACGAAACGGGATCCCCACGCCCATCGGCCCATGGTCACCCCCTGCTGGATGCTGACATCGCTGAAACCGCCTCCATCCGGACCGGCCTGGAAGAGTGAGTTGCCCCGGGCATGACGCTGATATTGGGCCACCATTGTTTTGGAGGCGCCGGGTTTAAACTGGCGCTGGAAGGTGATTCGATTTCCGGCGGCAGAAAACATATTGCTGATGTAGACATCAAGGCGACCATCCCTGTTGAAATCCCCCCAACTGGCTGACATTCCGGCAGACATGTCCTCGATGCCGAGTTCGGCGGCGACATCAACAAACCTGCCTCCGGTATTTTTATACAGGTTGTTTCGTCCGTAATCGTTTGCAACATAGAGATCGGGATCGCCGTCGTCGTCGTAATCCGCCCACGCAGCAGCAAAGCTGAACCGGTTGTTGTTGTGGCCAAGACCGACGGTTTCGGTGACATCGTTGAACTGCCACCCGCCATCGTTTCGAAGAAGCATGTTTCTTCCACCGTTTTGGGCGTCGTGATAAGGGAGCGGTTCGCCAAGTGCCCCGGAACGTACCCGGTCGGCCGATGGGTTATAGCCACAGGCGTAGATGTCGAGGTCACCGTCGAGATCGAAATCGGCGGCATTGATTGAAAAGGTTTGTGCGTGAGTGGAGGTGCCGAAGCTGAGTTCGAAGCGGCCGGAACCGTCGTTTTCCATCAGGAGCAGCTTGAAGTCCTGCGAGACTACCAAGTCACGATCACCGTCGTTATCAAGGTCGACGATCAATGCGCTGGCACAGTAGTCGAGCCAGTCTGTGCCGCTTTGGGCAGTGTGATCCGTGAGGGTTCCATCGGGGTTTTGGAGGAAAAGGCGGTTGGGCAATCCGCCCTGCTGGCAGAGATATAGATCATCCAGCCCGTCACCGTTCACATCACCTAACGCGAGTCCGTGGTTGGCAACGACATCAAGCCCCAGATTGACGGGAATGCGGGCTCGCCAGTGGTCGGTGGAATGGAGCAACTGTTCCTGATAAGCTTGATTGTGTCCAAGAAGGTCGGCGGTGCAGTCGTTGAGAAGCGGGGACTTATTTTTGGCAATTCGGGTGGATTCCTCGTAGGAAAGGAGAGCGATCCTTTTGATACGCGGTGTTTCGGTGTCTGTTGTCCAATGGCAAAGCCACTCGGTGTTGATTTGTTTTCGCCCCCCGGCGGATTGGCCAGTGGCGTTAAACAGAACATGGCTTGTAAAATCATTTTGGGCCGTGTCCACCCTGTAGAGCTTAACTTCAGTTTGAAGTGCGTTGTTGGATTGAACGGTGGACAGGAGAGATTGGAAGGCAACGACTGGATCAACATGTGAGGGTGCGGACTCAGGGCCGCCACGTTGGATACGGAATTCGGCGCCGCGGTAGAACTCGGATAATCTGTCTGGCTTAAGTTGCAGATTCAAGGCGGTGTCCTGCACAAAGAATTCGGAAATGGAATCATCAGACAGTTTCGAGGGAACGGACAGTTTTTTTGCCAGGAGTTTGAGTTGTCTGGTCGCGGCAGCGCTGAATGCTTCACTATCCCAGCCGTCCTCGGTCGGATCGATTCGATTGTAGGCGTCCGTGAGCGGTGCGATAAAGGTGGTTTGCTCGAGTCCTGGCGCGGTTTGGATACTGTCGACAACAGGAACATCACTCGGTTCAATCGTGGGTGGAACAGGGTTGGACTCTTCCTGGGTCGTATTCCGGGAGCAACCCGCCCACGAAAGACAGAGCGCAATACTGAGAATCCGAATCCATTGGAGGAGTCTGAGCCACTCCTCACTGTTCTTCCGATCTACCTTCAAGCGGTCGGAAAAATAGGTGTGGGATTGCAGAATGTCGATTGACAAATCCGGGTTGTTATCGGAGGAATTCCGCACCGATGTACTATTTCAGCCTCATCTCCGGATTGTGTCTGCTGTTTTTTATGACGGGCTGCGATCGCGCTCCCCGCTCGGCCCTTGAGTCCGAGCCGCTGCAAGACCGCTCCCCCCGGGCTGAGGGAGCACCCCTGTTTGAAAAGCTGACCCCGGCACGGACCGGCGTGGCTTTTTCCAACCGGATGGCGATGGATCATCCGCTCAGCCGGCTCAATAGTTCCGGTTTCGTCTGTGGCGGAGTCTGTATCGGCGACTTCAACGGGGATGGGCGTGCAGACCTGTTTTTGGCCAACGGCCCGGACAAGAACGGCCTGTTCCTGCAGCGGGACGAGTTCCGGTTTGACGACGTCACCGACCAGGCCGGAGTCGGCGGCGGCGACGCCTGGGCCTCGGGCGCGGCGGCGGTCGACTTCGACGCGGACGGCGACCTCGACCTGTACGTCTGCAATTACGACGCCCCCAATCAGTTGTTCGTCAACGACGGCACCGGCACCCGGTTCACCGACGAGGCAGAGGCGCGCGGCCTGGCGCTGGTGGATGCCTCGCTCACGCCGTCGTTCACCGACTACGACCGGGACGGCGACCTTGATTTGTTTGTGCTGACCTACCGCTACTACCGGCCCGGTGGCCGGCCCGCGAAGACCCCGGTCGTCATGCGCAACGGCCGCCCGCAGATCCTCGCCGGGTTCGAGAAATATTACGACCTGCGGCAGGTCGGCCCGTCGAACTGGACCGTGGACACGTGCGGCCGCCCGGACCGGCTGTTCCGGAACGACGGCTCGGGGCGGTTCACCGATGTCAGCGAGAGCGCCGGGATCACGGAAAAGGGCCACGGGCTCTCGGCAACGTGGTGGGATCACGACCGGGACGGCTGGCCGGACCTGTACGTGGCCAACGACTTCACCGACCCGGAGCACCTGTACCGCAACAACGGCGACGGCACGTTCACCGACGTGCTGGAGCAGGCGATGCCGTACACGAGCTGGTCGTCGATGGGGGCCGACTGCGCCGACCTGAATAACGACGGGCTGCTCGACCTGTTCGTCGCCGACATGGCGGCGACGTCGCACTACAAGGCCAAGGTCACGATGGGCGACATGGGCGACCGGCGGTGGTTCCTCGAGAACGCCTGGCCGCGGCAGATCATGCGCAACAACCTGTTCCTCAACACCGGCACGGCGCGCTTCATGGAGACCGCCTTCCTGTGCGGGCTGGCCGGGACGGACTGGAGCTGGGCCGTCAAGCTGGCCGACTTCGACAACGACAGCCGTGTCGATGTCTTCGTCACCAACGGCGCCTCGCGCATGATCACCGATGCCGACATCACGGTCACGCCGCAGATGCTCGTCGGCAAGACCGAGTGGGAATTGTGGAAGACCCAGCCGACGATGAAAGAGGTCAACCTCGCCTTTCGCAACCAAGGCGACCTGCAGTTTGAGCTGACCGCCAAGCCGTGGGGCCTCGCCCATGAAGGCATGAGCTACGGTGCGGCGTACGGCGATCTCGACGGCGACGGCGACCTCGACCTCGTCGTGGCCAACATCGACGAACCGACAAGCATTTACCGCAACCTGGGCCACGAGGGCCATCGCATCGTCGTCCGCTTGGCCGGTGCCGGGGGCAACCGCGGCGGGCTGGGTGCCACGATCGAGATCGAGAGCCAAGCGGGGAAACAAATCCGTCTGGCCAACCCGATGACCGGCTTCCTCTCCGGCAACGACGCCGACGTGCACTTCGGCCTTGGCCAAGCGGAAACCATCGACACCCTGCGCGTCCGTTGGCCAAGCGGACAGGTGCAAACCTTCAGCGGCCTCGCCGCCGACCGGCGTTACACGATCACCGAGCCCAGCGGCGGCCAAGCGCCCGGGCCGGCCAAGCCAAGCGCGCCGGAACCCCTTTTCACCGAGGTTGCCGAACAAGTCGGCCTGGCCTTCGAGCACACCGAAAAACCGTACGACGACTACGCCCGCCAGCCGCTGCTCCCCGGCAAGCTGTCGCAGCTTGGCGGCAGCTTGGCCTGGGGCGATGCCGACGGCGACGGCGACCACGACCTGTTCACTGGCGGCGCGGCGGGCCAAGCGGGAGTCATCTTTCTCCGCCAAGCCGACGGGACATTCGAGCCAAGCGCCGCCGCGCAGCCGGCGCTCGAGGCCGACCAGGCGGCCGAGGACATGGCCGCGCTGTGGCTCGACGCCGACGGCGATGGTGATTTTGATCTGCTTGTGACCAGCGGCGGGGTCGAGTGTGAACCGGGCGCGGCCGTGCTCGGCGACCGGCTTTATTTGAATGACGGCAAGGGCCAATTCACCCGGGCCGGCGCCTCGGTGTTCCCCCCCGCGAACGAGTCGAGCATCACCGCCGTGGCGGGTGACCTGGACGGCGACGGCGACCTCGACCTGTTCATCGGCAGTCGTTCCATCCCGGGCCAATACCCGGAGACCCCGCGCAGCCGTTTGCTGCGAAACGACGACGGCCGGTATGTCGACGTGACGCGTGACATCGCGCCGGGACTGGAGCGCGTCGGCCTCGTCACCTCGGCACTTTGGTCCGACGCCAACGGCGATGGCAAACCGGATTTACTCGTCACCCTCGAGTGGGGGCCGGTGGCGCTGTTCCTCAACCACGGCGGCCGGCTCGCCGACGCCACGAAACAGGCCGGGCTCGCCGACCGGCTCGGCTGGTGGAACTCAATCACCCCGGCCGACCTCGACCACGACGGCGACATCGATTACATCGCGATGAACGTCGGCCTCAACACCAAGTACGGCACGCCGTCGGCCAAGAAACCGTCGCTGCTCTACTACGGCGACATGGAGGGCAACGGCATCAAGCGGCTCATCGAGGCCAAGCGGGACAAGAAAGGCGGCCTCGTGCCGGTCCGCGGCAAGAGCTGCAGCACCCACTGCATGCCAACGCTTGGTGACAAATTCCCGACCTACCGCGCCTTCGCGGCCTCCGTGCTGCCGGAGATCTACACGCCGCAACGCCTCGCCGACGCCGACCAGTTCAAGGCGACTGCGTTCGAGTCCGGCGCACTCATCAACGACGGGAATGGGCACTTTACATTCCAACCCCTGCCCCGATTCGCGCAGGCCGCACCCGGCTACGGCGTCGTGGCGGCGGACATCGACGGCGACGGGTGGGTCGAGGTTGTCGCCGTGCAAAACCTGTACACCCGCGAGCCGGAGACCGGCCTGTGGCGCGGCGGCATCGGGGTGATCCTCGAGTACGGGGCGGACGGCGCGTTCCGTGTCGAGCCGGCCACCGAGACCGGCTTCGTCGTCGACGGCGACGCCAAGGGGCTGACGCTGTGCGACCTCGACGGCGACAACCGCCCCGACCTCGTCGTCTGCCAAAACGACGGCAAATTATTGGCTTGGAAAAATGGAGGCACCGGCCAGCCGCTGTTTGCCGTGCGCCTGAACGGCGCGCCCGGAAACCAAAACGGCATCGGCGCAAAAATCGTCGCCCACTACGCCGACGGCACGGTTCGCGCCGCCGAGATGACCGCCGGTAACGGCTACCTCTCGCAGTCTGCGCCGGTCGTGTATTTCAGCACCGCCGACACGTCGATCCGGGAACTGGAAGTGCGCTGGCCGGACGGCGAAACCACCAAGGCCACCCCCGACGCAAAAGCCCCCGGGATCACCGTTTCAAAGAGGCTTTTGTCAAACGCGGCACAGTAACAAGTTTTTATCCGCAGAGTTCGCAGATGTCCGCAGCTGTTGTTTTTGATCTGCGAAAATCTGCGTCATCTGCGGATTCAATGCATGCTGTCCAGTGAGCCGGGCGGGCGAGGGGCTTTCCAGTACGACTCGGCATCGCTTGGCCATTTCCGCATCTGCAGCAAATCCTTCCCGAACAGCCGGAGCGCCAGGCCAAGTGGCAGCAGCACAAACAAAAACAGCAACAGAAGAAACAGCGTGCCGAATATCCGGCCCATGCCGTAACCGAACATCATCCCCGCCCGGTGAATCCTCCGGCCCGCGGCCTCCCAAGCCAAGCCAACACACAACAGTACCGCGACCGCCCCCCACGCCGTCCAGGCGCCTGGCCAAGCGAGGATCGCCCGCCACAACAACACCGCCACCACGATGGCGAGCATCACGCTCAGCGACAGCAGAAACTTTCGCCGCTCGCTTGGGGTGTCTTTGAATCGCATTCGCATCAGTCCGGGATGGGGTCAAAGGTCGGCTGCGGTTTCTCCACTGGCTGCCGTTCGCGGCTGAGCAGGAACGGCCCGATCGCCAGCCAGTCGATGGCGGTGTTGACGAAGCAGCGGTAGGCATCGTCCGGCGTGCAGACCACCGGCTCGCCACGCACGTTGAACGACGTGTTCAGCAGCACGCCGCAGCCGGTGCGCTGCTCGAACTGTTTGAGCAGCCGCCAAAAGAGCGGATGCCGTTCGCGGCCCACCGTCTGCACGCGCGCCGAGCCGTCGACATGCGTCACCGCAGGCAGGGTCGTGCGCTCGTGCTTCAGTCGATCGAAGCCAAGCGACTCCTCCGCCGGCTTGGCCAAGCGCTCGCTCTGCGCCACGTCGGCCACCAGCAGCATGTACGGCGACTCGGCCGTGAGGTCGAAGTAGTCGCCCGCCCGCTCCTCCAGCACCGCCGGGGCGAACGGACGGAACGATTCGCGGAACTTCACCTTTTGGTTGATGGCCGACTGCATCGAAGCCAGGCGGGCGTCGCCCAAAATCGAGCGGCTGCCCAGCGCGCGCGGCCCGAACTCCATCCGCCCCTGAAACCAGCCGACGATTTCGCCATCGGCCAACAGCCCGGCGGCGCGCTCAAGCATCGCCGCCTCGTCGAGTGGCTCGAACACCGCCCCGTGCGCCTCGAGTGCCTGCCGGATTTCCGACTCCGAAAACTCCGGCCCCAGCAGGCTGCCGCGCATCGCGTCGCCAGACGCGCTTGGCCAAGCGGGCTGGTTCGGGTTTGCCAGCCGCGCACCCTCTCCCAACCCTCTCCCTCCCGAGGGAGAGGGCATGTCGGGCCGCAAAACCGAATGGGGTTCATCTGCGTCATTATCAGCACGTCGCACACCTCCCTCTCCCTCAGGGAGAGGGCCGGGGAGAGGGTGAACGCTGCCTGTGCTCGAATCGTTTTCCACTCCCCCACCCGCTTGGCTCCGGTGCCACGCCTCGAGCGCGGCGCCGAGTGCGCCGCCGGCGTCTCCCGCCGCTGGCTGGATCCAGATTTCGTCGAACAGCCCGGCGCGGTGCAGTTTGCCGTTGGCGACACAGTTGAGCGCGACGCCGCCGGCAAGGCATAGGCGGTTTTCGCCGGTCACCTCGCGGGCCTGCCTGACCAAGCGCAGCATCGCCTCGGTGACCACCTCCTGCACCGACGCCGCCACGTCCATGTGCCGCTGCTCGAACGGCGACTCGGGCGGGCGCGGTGGCCCGCCAAGCAGCCGCTCGAACCGGCGGTTGGTCATGTTGCGGCCGTTGAGAAAACCGAAGCAGTCCATGTTCAACCGGAATGAGCCGTCCGGTTTCAGGTCGATCATGTTTTCGAAAATCGCATCGGTGAAACGCGGCTCACCGTACGGCGCAAGGCCCATCAATTTGTACTCTCCGGAGTTGACGCGAAACCCGCAATACGCCGTGAACGCCGAGTAGAGCAAGCCAAGCGAGTGCGGGAAGTGCAACTCGCGCAACATCTCGATGCGGTTGTCCGCACCGCGGCTGATCGTCGTCGTCGCCCATTCGCCGACGCCGTCCACCGTGAGGATCGCGGCGCGCTCGAACGGCGACGGATAAAATGCGCTCGCCGCGTGCGCGACGTGATGCTCGGTAAACAGGATCGGGCAGTCAGCGGGCAGGCCGTCCAACTCGTCGCGGATGGTTTGGCGCAGATTCAGTTTCTCCGAGAGCCAGCCGGGCAGCACCCGCAGCCACGCCGGCAACCCGGACGGGGCGATCGCCAAGAAGCTCTCGAGCATCCGCGAGAACTTCACGACCGGTTTGTCGTAAAACACAACCGCATCAAGATCGGCCCGGGTGATGCCGCCCTGCTTCAGGCAGAACCGGACGGCGTGTTCGGGAAAGCGCTCGTCATTTTTGCGGCGCGAAAACCGTTCCTCCTGCGCGGCGGCCACGATCTGCCCGTCCACCAGCAGCGCGGCGGCCGAGTCGTGGTAATAAGCGGAGATGCCGAGGAGGTTGCGCATGCGCCCGGGCTTACATGAAGGGGTACATGAACGGCGCGAGCGCCGAGCCGGTGCTGAACAGGATGAGCGCGGCCAGCAGCACCAGCGCCACGATCAGCGGGATCAGCCACCATTTCTTTTCCCGCCATGCGAAGGAGAGACATTCCTTGAAGAGCCGCCACATGACCGCCGGGTTTTAGCCGAAGCCCAACGCCGCCGCAACGGAATTGGGGCAAGGTGGAACTCGCCCCTCCCGCGGCCTACCGTTCGCGGAGTTTCGCGCGGGCGAACTCGAGATACCGCTGCACCTGGATGTCGTCCGGGTTTTCCGCGGCCAACGCCTCGAGATGGCCCAGCGCGTCGCGGGTTCGCTCCAGCTTCAGCAGGCCGGTGACGAGGTTGAACCGCGCCTGCGGCAAACCCGGCTTGAGCGCCACCGCGCGGGCGAAACTTTCCGTCGCCTCGGCGATTTCACTCGCCTCCACTCGGCACGCGCCGATTTGGAAATGGGCCTCGGCAAACGTGTCGTCGAGCTGCACCGCCTTCGTGAAATGGCCCAGCGCACCGGCCGCGTCGCCTCCGGCCCGCGCCGTTTCGCCAAGTTGATACGAAACGCCGGCGCGCGCCCGGGCCAGCTGGGCGGTGGCCTCGGGGAAATCCGGCTGCAGCGCCAGCGCTTGGCCAAGCGACACCGCCGCGTCGGCGTGTTGCCCGGCCTTGTTTTGCGCCGCGCCGAGTTGGTAATGGAGGATCCGGCTCCACGGCGTCCGCTCCACCGCCCGCTTGAGCGAGCCGACGCTTTCGTCGTGCCGGCCGGCAGACGACAGCAGCAGCCCGCGCCGCTGCAGCAGCCGCCAGTCGTCCGGCCGCGACTGGAGCGCGTTGTCGTAAACCGCCAGCGCCGCCGTGCGGTCAAGCCGCTTGGCCACGCGCTGCGCCTCATCGCGCAGTTGGCCCAGCGCCTCGTCGCTGTTTTGCCGGTGGCTGAATGGCGGCTGCTGCAGCCGGCGGATGAGCGTGGCCAACACCACGCCGCGATCCCAATCGGTGTAGGCCAGGCGCCCGGCGCACTCGGCAGCCGTCAGCCACGGGCCGGTTGGCTTGTCACCGCCCGATTCGATCTGCGCGGCGATGCCGTCGGCGAACAGCTTGGCCAAGCGATGGTTCCCCTCGAACGTGAAGTGCACATGCTCGTAAAACATCCCGCGCCCGGTGATGCCGCCGGGGCTTTGCGCATCGAGCGCGGCTTGGGCATCGATGACAGTCACACCGTCCGGTTCGGCTTGGCCAAGCGCGAGGGTGATCGCGTTGAGTTTTGAGTCGGCACGGAAACGCAGCGTGTCGAGATCGCGTGCCAAAACGTAGTGGCTCCGCGCCTTGTCGGTTTTGCCCTCGGCCTCGAGTGTGCGCGCCAACTGAAACTGCGCCACCGCATCCGCCCCGGCGAACGGCGCCGAGTCGCGCAGGTTGGACACGGCGTTGGCCATCACAATGCGCACCCCGGCGCCCCGCCCCGCCGCGACGATGTCCGACAGGTTTTTTTTGTACGCCTCGTAAACCCAGTCGAGTTGCGGGTCGCCCGCCCGAATCTGCTGGTCGAGAAACATGCCCATCCCCTTCCACTGCGAAACGTCGTCGCCCGCGCCCGGGCCGCCAACGCTCGCGATCCACTGCCCGAGCCGGAGCCGCTTGAGGCCGAGGCCAAGCCGCAAAGCGGTCAAAGGCGGGGTTTTTTGGCCAAAAACCGTCCCGGCGCCGAACGGCCCCATCACCTCGTTGTGCCCGATGTAGAGCACCCAAAAGTCGCCGTCGAGCCCGGCGCATTCGCGGGCGATCGGCAAAATGGCGTGGGAGTTGATGGCGGTGACGGCGGCGTTGACGACCTCGAAATCACGGCCCGGAAACCGGCCCTCGAGCAGCGCCTCCAGCAGGCGCGGCAGGCCGAACGCCGGCTCGGGATCGCCCTCCGCCGCCGACTCGCCAAAGACGAACACACGGACGGTGCCGGGTGACTTTTCACGGCGGAGCCGCGTTGGCTGCGACGCCCGGGCGAGCGTTGGCGGCAGGAAGCGCCACGCGAACTTGTCGTTCTCAATCAGCGTGCCGTCGCCGTGATGCGGCGACGCGACAAAGAACGACGTCGGGTGCCCGAAACCGGCCAGGCGCAGGACGCCCTCGGCCGCCCCAAGCAGCAGCGCCGGCACGCACACCATCAGCGCAAGGCGCAACAGCCAGACGCGCAGTGGACGGGGTTTCGGCTTTTTGGGGAGGCTCGGCTCCATGGGCGGCGCGCGGATTACTCCGGCTTCCTCGGCGACTGCGGCGCGACCGGTTTTGGCTCCGGCTTGGCTGGCGCGATGGCACCGAACATGTGGCCGCCGACCTTGCCGTGCGCCCAAGTGCCGGCGTACTTGTCGCCATCGATCACCACGTGCGCGCTGAAGGTGCCCAGGCCGGGAAGCGTGAGGTTGTCGAGCGAGATGACCGGGGTGTCGCCGGCCCACTTGACCGGGATCGGCATCGGCAGGGTCACGTCGCGCTTGCCGTACTTGATGCGCGCGGTGAACAGCCAGTAGTCGCCCTGCGCCATTTTTTTGACCGAGCGAATGGTGTACGACTCCTCGCGCGGCGGGGTCTGCTTGCCGGTGATGGTGAACTTGCCGGTCAGCACCGCGTTGGCCAGCGTCGATTCAAATTTTTTGAACAACCGCGCCTGCCGCGCCTCCGGTGTTTCCGACTTGGCTGCCGGCTCGTCGGCGATGCCCTTGGCCAAGCCGACGAGCAACACGGCGGCACTCACCCATCCACGAATCTGATTTGCACGCATGCGGCGACTTTCCGCTTGGCCAAGCGTGAACGCAAGCCGATAACCAAAGTTCGATTAACTCTGGCTAAATATGTCGGGTTATAATAGAACGGCGCCCGCAACCCGGCCACCGTTTTTGCGAAACTGCCATGCCCCGGATATTCCATAATAGGCGTGGGAGGATGTTGAACTCTACTACGCACAAACAATGAAAACCAATTTTTCAAATGCCGAATAATCCCATCATCGACGAAATCGACCAAGTCTTGGCGAAGCACTTCGGGTTCGCGGAAGAGGAGCTGGATTTCATCATCAACTACGACATCAAATACCGCATGGGCCTCGACCGCTCGGAGGAGGCCTGACGAGAGATGAATCTGCCCAATTCCAGCAAAGCCGTGGTGGAACCGAGGAAGTTGGAGGATTATCTGCTGAATCCAGCCCATCCGGATAATGGCGGCAAGGCGGCGTTTTTCCGGTCGCTTGGTTTTCGGCAGGGTAATGGCCGTGAACTGCGCGCCGCCTTGCTGGAGATGGCGGCCGCCTCCGGGCCAGCCAAATGTTTGGACTCCCCACACGGAATGAAGTATATTCTCGACGGACGGATTAGGGGAACCGACGGCAACACCGCCAAGGCCCGAACCATCTGGATCGTGGACACCGGACAATCCGCCCCGCGTCTGGTGACGGCTTATCCCGCCACAACCGAAAGAATGAGCCATGATTAAGGAACACGAACGAGTGGTGTTGAAGAACCCCGTACCCGCCGAGGGCTTGGAGGCAGGCGACGTGGGCACAGTGGTTCACCTGTACCGTGATGGTGAAGCGTGCGAGGTGGAGTTCACCACGTTGAACGGCGATACCGCCGCCGTGGTAACGCTGAAGGCGGCCCAAGTGCGCCCCGTGGGCACTCGGGAAATCACCCACGCCCGCGAACTGGCCGCGCCCTAATTCCATCCAAACGAGCGGGGCGGGAGAAAATCAAGCGATGACCCGTCTCGCACCCCAACAGATTTCTTCAACGGATGCCCAATATCCGCCAATCCTGAAAACTCGGCTGGGCACGGAAACCCCAGCACGCATCACAGCCATCGGTAGCCTTGATGTGCTGGCCGCACCACTCACTGCACTGTTCTGTTCCAGCCGTTGCCCCGGAAACGCCATCCTTAACGCCGCAAGCATCGCCCGGAATTGGCGGGATGAAGGCCGGGGCGTCATCAGCGGTTTTCATTCACCGGTGGAAAAGGAGTGCCTGCGCATTCTGCTGCGAGGCAAACAACCCATCATCATTTGCCCCGCCCGCTCCATCGATGGCATGCGAATCCCTGCGGAGTGGCGTCCAGCCATTGAGTCCGGCCGAATGCTGCTGCTCTCTCCCTTCCCCGCCAAAACCCGCCGCCCAACCACCGCCCTCTGCGAACAGCGCAACCAGTTCGCCGCCGCCTTGGCCAACGCCTATTATTTCCCGCACGCGAGATCCGGCGGCCATTTGGAAACCTTGGCCGCTCAAATGGACGACTGAGGCATGGCGCGAGCTGGCTGACCGGGAGGGAGAAAAAAGCATGACACGCATCCGCCTTTTGAGTAAAATCAGCTCTGCTTTTCATGGAGATGGCCTGTCCAGAATGTGGATTCCCCGTGGCTTCGGTTGCGATGAATTGCCCCAAGTGTGACTTTGCCGTTTCATCGGTTCTCAGGGATGACCTGTACATCACGGACATAGCCCATGCCGGGGAAGACTGGCACTTGGCACGGGATAAAATAGACACGGCTCTGGACCAAGCGCTGCTGAATCGCCACAAGGGGTTCAAAATCATCCACGGGCACGGAAACGATTCCGGCCATTCTGCCATCATCCGCATCAATGCGGTTCCTTATTTGAAGGCCTTGGCCAAACGGCATGGAGGCCGTTTGGTTCAGGATCGATTCAACCCGGGGGCGCACATCATTTATTTTTGAGGCTCCGAAAACGTGCCACCTATGATCGGCGACTTTCCGCTTGGCCAAGCGTGAACGCAAGCCGGAACGAGGCGGAGAAATATTGTGGGTTGCGTCCCGGTACTCGGGTGCTACGGTGCCGGCAAGCCGTTGAAGGTTTGGTGAATAGCCGGTCACCGCCGGGAGTCTGTTTACTTTAGCCGATTATGGCGCAAACCGTCTGGAATCATGAAGGCGAACATTCATCACCTGATGGCCGGCAGCCTGATGCTGACCGTGGCATTGGCCGCCGGGTGTGAGCGGGAGTCGAAAGGCCCACGCGTTTACAATCATCCCCCCGCGACCGTGGGACCGCCGCCCGACCTGGCGCAGTTTGACCCCCCGCCCCCGGCGGAGGCCAAGCCGGAGCCGGCCCCGCAGATCGTCGAGGCACCGCCAGCCCCCAACACGGCGGAACTGCATCCCGAGGTGGCCGGTGTGGTGGAGATGGCCAAACGCGGCGTGGGCGACGAGGCGCTGCTGGCCTTTGTGGAACAAAACCCACTCACACACCGCATGACACCCGGGACGATTATTTTCCTCAACGACATCGGGGTCGCCGAGAACGTGGTCACGCTGATGATTCGACAGGGCGACGCTGAAACAGTGGATCCAAACGAGGAGGCCGCACCGGCACCGGCCAAGACCGCCGGTGAACCTGTGGCGAGCACGCCGCCGCCCGCGCCGCCGCCCGCGCCGCCGCCCGCGCCGCCGGCGGATGCGCCGCCGGTGGTCAACAACTACTACCACGGGGCGCTCGATCCGTATGGCGACTGGATTTACGACAGCTCACACGGCTGGGTGTGGCGACCGACCGTGGCGGTGGTCGACACCAGTTGGCGGCCGTATCGCCAGGGTGGCCGGTGGATTTACAGCGACGTTGGCTGGTACTGGCACTCGTATTACAGCTGGGGATGGGCACCGTTCCATTACGGGCGCTGGCACCGCTCCGGCCTGCATGGCTGGTACTGGGTGCCTGGTTACACGTGGAGCCCGGCCTGGGTGATGTGGCGTTACAACGACCTGCATTGCGGCTGGGCACCGCTGCCACCGGGCTGCGACTATGTGTACGGGGTCGGCTACATGTGGCACGGCTCGCGCGTGAGCCTCGGCTTCCATTTCGGCCTCGGCCACAGCCACTACACCTACTGCGACTACGCCTATCTGCGCCATCGCCGGCTGCACCACCACCACGTGCCGGACAACAACATCGCGGTCATCCACAACGAGACCACGGTCGTGAACAATTACGTCACCGAGATCAACAACACGATCATCAACGCCGGCATTCCGCCGGAAGTGGTGGCCGACAAGACCCGCGAGCCGGTGCAGAAGATGCGCGTCCGCGAGCTCGATCTTGAGATGGAAAGCATCGCACGCGTCGGTCAGATCGACGCCAACGGGAAAACCATGGCGATCTACCGCCCGCAGGTGCCGGCCCCGCCGGACACGCCCGGCGAAAAACCGGGCGGCCGCGCGCCCATCACAAAAAACCCCGCCGCCGGGGGCACCACGGACGACAAACTGGAGGCCGACCGAAACTTGTTGAAGCAGTACGGGGATGGCAACGCCGTGGCCGACCGGGGCAAAATCACCGGCCGGCTGGCCCCGGGAACCGTCACGCGGCCGCTTGGCCGCAGTTACAACGGGACGCGCAACAGCAGGGCGGCTGCCGCATCGCCCGGACGCGCCGCCCCGGCCCAGTCCGGCCGCGGTGCCAGCACGGCGGCCAAGCCAAGCGCGAGCAGCGGCCAGACCGTCGGCTCCACATTTGGCGCGCCGAGTGTCAGCCGCACCACGCCGTCGAGGCCAAGCGCGCGCAAGTCGTACAGCCGCACTTCGCCGAGAGTGAACATCACCCGCAAACCCGGCCCGTCGTCCAACTCGCGGCTGCTGGCGCCGTCAAGCCGAAGCTCGGCCAGGCCAAGCGGGGGATGGCAGCAGCGCCCCTCGAACTCGAACAGCACCCCCCGCGCAACGCCGCGCCGGGTGACTCCGAAATCATCCGCCCGGTCCTCCCGGCTGCCAAGCGCGCGGCCGGCCCCGAGTTACAAGCCGCCGACCCGCAGTTACACAGCACCGCGCTCGACTCGCACCGCCCCATCCCATAGTTCCCGGCCACCGGCGGCCTCCCGCCCGGCACCTTCACGCTCCTACAGGCCGCCGGCCCGATCAACCCCCAGTCGCTCCTATTCCGCCCCATCCCGAAGTTCTTCCGCGCCGAGCCGGAGCTATTCTCCGCCTCCCTCGTCGTCACCCCCTTCGTCGTCGAGTTCCTCCGGATCCTCCGGCGGTGGCGGAAGCAAGAGCCCGCGATGAGAGCGGCCTGAGCAGCGGCCAGGAATGAGGGGGAACAGCAAACGGTTTGTCGCCGCCTTCTGCCTAGCCGTGTCGCTTGGCCAAACGGAAACCGCGCTTGGCCAAGCGCGGACGGTGTACCACACCGGTTTCGAGGCGAAGCAGGATTTCGACATGGAGTACACCCTCATCGGCCAGGGCGGCTGGGAGGGGGAAGGCACCGGCGGCAACGGCCTGGTGGAGAACAACTTCGAGGGGATGGGCCAGCAGGCGTACCTCGGGTATTGGCCCGCAGAGGAGGCCGACGAGACGTTCACCGGCCTTTGGCTGCCGGTCAGGGACATCGAGCCGGAGGAAACGCGGATCACCGTCACGATGCTCCTGATGTTCGTTGACTCCACCAACGGCCAGCGGGACGACTTTCGCTGGACGCTGTTCAACGACAACGTGCAGCGCCTGGTGACGCTCGACTTCGACAACGCCACCCGGAACATCAATTACGCGCTCGACGACGACATCTTTTTGCCGACCGGATACAGCTTCGAGTACGAGGCGCTGTACGACCTGAAGTTCGTGATGGATTTCGCCGCCAACACCTGGACGGTCTTCGTCGGGGACCAGGCGATTGTGACCGACAAGAAACTGTCCACCACCGGGGCGCGGCTGGCGTTCGGCGACCTCGGCCCGAGCTGGGTCTATCGCGCCCCCGAGACCCCGGGCAACAACTACCTGGTGTTTGACGATTACCGGGTCACGGCCGAAACGGGCGATCCGGCGCCCAAGGCACCCCCCTCCCTTGCGTGGGCCGGATGGGCGGACGACGGCCGCGCCATGCTGCGACTGGGAGGCGACGCCACGACGGGCTACACCGTCGAGGTCTCCGACGACCTGAAACACTGGACTCCCCTCCAGACGGCCAAGCCGGGCGATGCCGGCAGCGAGATCGAGGATCTCGACGCCCCCGACCACGAGCAGCGTTTCTACCGCGCCCGCACCGCAGAGTGACCCGGCCGGGCGCTCCGCTTGAATACGGCCGCGCCACCGCGCGTCCAACGCGGCCCCGGTTGACTTGGGAGGCAAGCTTCCGTAAAACCCCCGGCCCCGCCGCCGGGCAAGGACGCCGGGCGGGATGCCCCACGGTTTTTTTTTGCCATGCTGAAATACATTGCCACATTCATGTTCATTGGTGGGTTTGCCGCCTCGCAACACGCGAACGCCGAGCCCGTGGAAATCGACGACCTCAAGGACAACATGGCCAAGCTGGCGGCCCAGCTGCCGGCCGCGCCCAAGAAACCGGTCAGCTACAAGAAGGACATCCAGCCGTTGTTCAAGAAGTCGTGTGTCACCTGCCACGGGCCGGACAAGCGCCCCAAGGGCAAGTTCCGCATCGACACCCGGGCATTGGCGCTCAAGGGCGGCTCCGAGGGCGTGGCCATCATCCCGGCCAAAAGCAAAAAAAGCCCGTTCAGCTACTACATCACCGACCAGGTGATCGACTACGAGATGCCCCCAACCGACAAGCGGGAAAAGTACCCCAAGCTGACCAAGGAACAGGTCGCCCTCGTCCTGGCCTGGATCGACCAGGGCGCCAAGTACGACAACTGATCCCGCGACAATCTGCTTTTTCACCCACCCTGGCCTCGACTTTCGGGCCAGGGTTTTTTATTGCACAGCCCGTGGGCATCACGTCGCAGCAATTCGCCGCCATGCAGCAACGCCTCGCCAGCGGGAAGGACGCCGCACGAGCCGAGGCAGCCGGGCCAATCGGCCCGCAGGTCATCCTTGGCATCGACCCCTCGCTGCGCGGCACCGGCTACGGCGTCATCGACACCGCCCCGGCCCCGCCCGCCACCCTCAGCCAAGGCACCCTTCGCTGCCCGGCCGACTGGCCGCTCTCCCGGTGCCTGCGGCTCATCTCCGAGTCACTCGAGGCCATCGTCCGGGACACCCACCCCACCCTCGCCGCCGTGGAGGGCCTCTTTCACGCGCAAAACGTCCGCACCGCACTCGTCATGAGCCAGGCGCGCGGAGCCGCCCTCGCCGTCCTGGCCCGGGCCGGGCTGGAGGTGTTCGAGATCGCGCCGCGCAAGGTCAAGCAGGCGATCGTCGGCTACGGCGCGGCGCAAAAGGAGGCCGTCGCCAAGATGGTGCAGACCCGCCTCGCGCTGCCCGGGCTGCCGGAGCCGGACGCCGCCGACGCGTTGGCCGTCGCCCTCACCTGCGCCCAATCCCTCGGCTCCCCCCTCCCCGACAAGGCCGTCAAGCCGCTGTAACCCCCGCGCTTGGCCAAGCGCTTGGTTTTCAAGATTGTCCCCGTTTTTCGCCGCTTGTAGACTGCGCCGCCGATGCCTGCCGATTCGCCAACGCCATCCACCGCCGGAATAGCCGCGCGGCTGGCCATTCCCCTTGGCTGCCTCTGCCTGCTGGGCTGTGGCCCGGACGAACCGGCCGTGAAGCCGCCAGCCAAGCCGATCCCAAGCGAAACGCAACCCGAGACGCCGGCCCCGCCCGCCCTGCAGGCCTTGGCTGAAGAGCAGGTTCGTTTTGACGAAACGGTGTTCCGCCACGAGGTCGACGCCCAAGCGTACGAGAGCGCCTTTGTCGCGCTGTGGGACCGGCTGCGCTCGACCGAGCCGTTCACCGTGCTGCGGCAGTTCCCGTTCGTCCGGCTGGAGTTGCCGATGCCGTCGGCGTGGACACCGCTGCCCCTGGGCGTCCCCGGCATCCGGCAGGCGCGGCTCGACGGCGAGCCGGTCCCGCTCACCCATGCCGCCTACCTCGCGCAATTGAACCGACTTCAGCAGGCCGGTTGGGAGATCGCCCAGACCGAGTGGCACCACTCCGAGTTTCGGCCCGCCGCGGACGGCCGGGCACCGGAGTCGGTCGTATCGTTTGAGATGCATGTCGAGAACCGGGACGCCAAACGGCGTGCCATCGTCAAGGGCCGGCTCGAGGTCACGTGGACGCCAAACAAGACCCGCTCCGGGCTGCGCATTCCCGGGACGATCCGGGTGCGCGACACCGCGATCACCGACCGCACCGGCGAACTGGCGTTCACGCAACTGCTGCGGATTGACCCGAAACAAATCGACGCCAAGCTTTACCCGCGCGTCAGTCCGTTGATCGTGTACGACCTGGACGGGGACGGCCCGCCGGAGATCCTCCTCACCGGCTGCAACCTCGTCTACCGCAACCGGGGCGGCGGCCGGTTTCAGCACGAGCCGTGGCTCGGGCATCCCGTCATGCCGCTGGGTGAGGCGGGGATTCTCTCCGACTTCGACGGCGACGGCGCGGTCGATTTCATCTCGACCGGGAAAGAGGACGGCCTGTTGCGGCTCTGGCTGGGCGACGCCGACGGACGGTTCACCACACGGCCAAGGGTCTGCTTTGACAGCCCGTACAAAAACCCGCACGCGATGACCGCCGCCGACCTCGACCTCGACGGCGACCTCGACCTGTTCGTCGGTCAATGGAAACAGCCGTACCTGCGCGGCTCGATGCCAACCCCGTATTTCGACGCCAACGACGGCTACCCCGACACCCTCCTGCTGAACGACGGCACGGGACGGTTCACCGACGGCACCGAAGCAGCCGGCCTGTTGGCGAAGCGCAACCGCCGCACTTACAGCGCCTCGTTCGCCGACCTCGACGGCGACCACGATCTCGACCTGCTCACGGTCTGCGACTTTTCCGGAATCGATCTCTACCGCAACGACGGCCGGGGAACCTTCACCGACGTGACCGACCAGTGGGTGAAGCAGCGGCACGGCTTCGGGATGTCCCACGCCGTGAACGACTTCGACGGGGACGGCGCGCTCGACATCTACATGGTCGGCATGAGTTCCACCACGGCCCGGCGTCTCGACGGCCTCGGGCTGGGCCGCGACGGATTTGAAAAACTCGATGCGATGCGCGCGCCGATGACCTACGGCAACCGGCTGTTCCTCGGTGGCCAAGGCGGCTTCCGCCAGCCGGACTACGGCGGCGACGTGGCCCGTACCGGCTGGTCGTGGGGCTGCGGCTCGGCGGACTTCGACAACGACGGCGACATGGATCTCTACGTCGCCAATGGCCATCTCAGTGGCAACTCCGCCCTCGACTACTGCACCCGCTTTTGGTGCCACGATGTTTACACCGGAACCTCCCAGCCCAACGAGACGCTGGACACGTTTTTCTCCGGGACGCTCCAAGGCCTGGGCTCGCGCTACTCCTGGAACGGCTTCGAGCACAACCACCTGTTCCTGAGCCGCAACCGCGCCGGCTTTAGCAACGCGGCGTTCCTTTTGGGCACCGCGTTCGAGTTCGACGCGCGGTCGGTGGTGCTCGCCGACGTGGATGTCGACGGGCGGCCGGATCTGCTCGTCGTGCAGTATGATGCCCAGGCACGACAACAAAGGTTATTTGTTATGCGCAACCAGATCCAAACCAATGGCAACTGGATTGGCCTGCACATCCCCGATCAACCCGGACTGCCAGCCACCGGGGTGACCGTTCAACTGCATACGGGCAACCGCAATGATGTGCGTCAACTCGTCACCGGCGACTCGTTCACCGCGCAGCACCCGGCGACGGCCCACTTCGGCCTGGGAGAAAACCGGGGGGTGGACAAACTGGTGATCCGTTGGCCAAGCGGCAAGACGATGACTCTGGCGCAACCCGCCACCGGCCAATATCACCGGCTGAAAAATTAGTCCGATGAATCGGCGGCCTCTTGCCGCTGCAGATCCTCCTCAAGGAACCGGGTGACCTCCTTGAACTTGGCCTCGTTCTCCGGGTTGGCGTCGATGAGCGTCCGGTGCGCCTCGAGGCTGGTGCGGGTCAACTCGGTCTTGTCCACGGCCCCGCCCGCCTCCACCGGCTCGGCGTCCCCCGCTTGGCCAAGCGACTCGGCCGTGTTGAACAACTCGAGGATGCCGAGGTTGTCGAGCAGGACACGCACCGGCTCCGTGGGCTGGTAAAGCGAAAACCCGCCGGTGCGCTCCGCTTGGCCAAGCGAGCGGTTCAGCCCGACGAGCACCCCGAGAAACGTGCTGTCCATGAGTTGGCAGTCGCTCAGGTCAAGCGTGAAGGCCCGGCGGCCGCGCTCGATCAGGCCGTTGACGACCTGCTTGAACGGCACGCTGGAAAGGCAGTTCGCGCGGCCCGAGATGCGCACCACGGCCCGTTTGCCGAGATCCGCCACGTAAAGTTTTGCCGGTTCAAGTCCCAAAACCAACTCCGAGAGCAACTTCCGCCAGTTTTTGGCGCCTGTCAAGAACCGCAAAATGGGGTTGCAAAAACGGATGAACCGGTGAAGCTTTTCGCCAAGCACCAAAACGCAACATGAACGCTCCACTCGAACGAAAGTCAGGTTTCACGCTCATCGAGCTGCTGGTCGTCATCGCCATCATCGCGATCCTGGCGGCGCTGCTGCTCCCAGCCCTCGCCAAGGCCAAGGAACAGGCGCACCGCACCAACTGCATAAACAACATGAAACAGATCAGCATCGCCTCGGCGATGTACCAGCCCGACAACGAAAGTTACATGCCGTACCCGGGTTGGTGCTCCGGCACGATCGGGCTGCCGAACTGGGCCTACACCCGGCGTGCCAACGGCCGCCCGGCGCGCGACGTCGTCCACGAAAGCCAGCTGTGGAACTACCATACCAGCAGCAACATCCTGAAATGCTCGATGGATTACATCGTCAAGGACCGGATGCATCGCAATTTCAAGCAACGGGAGAACCAGGTGACCAGCTACATCATGAACGGCGCTTTCTGCGAGTACACCTGCCAACTGAATCCCCGAAGAATGGGGGCAACCTACAAGGTGGGTCAGTTTGAACCGGGAGACATGGTCTACTGGGAGGCGCACAGTGACGATGCCGGGGCGTATGACAACGCCACAAGCCGCGCGAGCGAACCGGTGGCCAAACGGCACAAGGAAGGATTCGTCGCATCGAGCGTTGACAGCCACGTCGAGTTTATCAATCCTAGGATATACTATCAGGAAGCCCGCTCGGTTCCTCCCGGCGGCAATCGCTGGTGGTGCAGCCCGAGAAACCGCGGCCGTTGACCCGGCCGGAAAACGCCGATGTGCCACAACCTCAAATCTCCCCTGTTGGCGTTGTCGCTTGGCCTGTTCATTGGCGGCTGCGGCGAAGTCAAGGAGGAGGCGCTGCAGGCCGACACCGCCGAGGCATCGGCCAGCGACCTGATCACCTTTTTCGAGAAGGCCGATCCCAAACTGAAGCAACTGGCCAAGACCGCCAGTGAGGCGCTGGAACAGGGCAACTTCCCGCTGGCCATCCAGGCCATCAACCAGCTGAAGGCCAACGGGGCCAAGCTGACCGTCGACCAGTTCATGGTCGTCAGCGAGGCCGGCGTGAATGTCCAAAGCGCGATGATCGAAGCCGCGGAAAACGGCGACAAAAACGCACAGCAGCTTCTCAACATGCAGAGCGCCGGCCGGCGCAACTGAACGCCTTACGCTTCTTTCTTCGCCTTTTTCGTCGCCTTGGCTTTCGGCTTGCCGGCGTCCGGCGGCGCTTGGCCAAGTTCCTCTCCCTCGATCACCACGACCGCCTTGCGCAACACCTGCCCCTGGTGCGACAACCCCTGCGCGGCGATGCCGACGATCTTCGCCCCGGCCACCGGTTCGGCCTCCGGGTCGCGGAGCTGATGCTTGTCGGCGTCAAACGCCTCCTCCGGTTTCGGTAAATGGGTGACCACCCCCACCCGGCGCGCCACGTCCCGGCAGGCGGCCTGAAAGTTGTCCAGTTGCCGCACCAGCTTCTCCTGCCCGGACTGGCGCCCGGCCTGGTTGAGCGCGAACACGTGGTCCAGCATCCCGGTGACCACCTTGACCCAGTCGACCTGCGTCCGGTTGAGCTTGTCCACCTCCAGCCGCAGGTGGTTCTTCTCCGTGTCGTTGGCCTTCTGCAGGAACTCGGTGAACTCCCGCGCCTCGGCGTTGATTTTTTTGGCGATGTCTTTCGACGTGGCGTTGATCTCGTTGGCCCGGTCCTCCACGTGCAACCACTGCTCGGTGGCGAGCTCGATCTGCTTGGCCAACCCGTCCAGTGACGAGATTTTCTCGACGGAAGCGGCCAGTTCCCGCGCCTCGGTCAGGTCGGCCCGTGCCTGGAACTCCCGGAGGAACGGCAGCACCATGACCCACGCCCCGGCCGCCACGCAGGCAAAACACCAGAACGCCTCCAGTCCGGTGAACGGCGTCTCGGGGTCGGAGTGATAGTAAACCATCCAGGCCATCAGCAGGAGAGCCACGTCCCCGGCGATGAAGGGCCATTTCTCGATTTTCGGTGCGCGCGATTCGCTCATCGGTGCGGGCGGTGTACCGCAAACCCGGCCGCCCGACGAGCAAAACCAAGCGCTGCTTGTCTCCGCGCCGTGTTTGGTCTACCGTCCCGCGCTCCAAGCCATGTCATCCTTTCGAATATTGATCCGCTTGGCCAAGCGCTCTCTCGCCTTGGCCGTGGTCTTTGCCTCGACCTCCGCTGCCGAGGCCAAGCGCACTCCGAATTTCGTCCTGATTTTCATGGATGACCAGGGCTATCAGGACGTCGGCGTCTTTGGCTCAAAAACCATCAAGACCCCGCACCTCGACAACATGGCCAGGGAGGGCATGAAGTTCACCGACTTTTACTCGCTCGCCCCGGTCTGCTCGCCGTCCCGCGCCGGGTTGATGACCGGCTGTTACCCGCCACGAGTGGGCATCACCGGCGTGTTGTTCCCCCGGCACACGATCGGCCTGAACCCGGAGGAAACCACCGTCGCGGAAGTCTTAAAATCCAAGGAGTATGCCACGGCCGCGATCGGCAAATGGCACATCGGACACCTGCCCAAGTTCCTGCCGACCAATCATGGATTCGACAGCTACTTCGGCATCCCCTACTCCAACGACATGGATGGCGTGAAAGGCAAAGATCGCAACCTCGACCGCGCCTGGGTCGAGCGCGACGTCACGCCGTGGAACGTTCCGCTGCTGCGCGACACCAAGGAGATCGAGCGGCCGGTCGATCAAAACACCCTGACCACCCGCTACACGCAGGAGGCGCAGAAGTTCATTCGCACCAACAAGGACAAACCGTTTTTCCTCTACATGCCGCACACCATGCCGCACATCCCGCTGTTTGTGTCGGACAAGTTTTTCACGAAGGATCCCAAGCAGGCGTACATCCGCACCATCGAGGAACTCGACCACTCGATCGGGCAGGTTTTAAAAACGCTGAAGGATACCGGCGTCGACGACAACACGCTCGTGGTGTTCACCAGCGACAACGGGCCGTGGCACCTCAAGCTCCGCCACCACGGCGGCTCCGCCCTGCCGTTGCGCGGTGCGAAATTCAGCACATGGGAAGGCGGCATGCGCGTGCCGACCCTCATGCGTTGGCCCGGCAAAATACCGGCCGGTACGGTTTGCAGCGAGGTTGCCGCCGCATGCGACATTCTCCCGACCTTCGCCAAGCTCGCCAAGGCCGAGCTGCCCGAGCGCAAGATCGACGGCAAAAACATTTGGCGACTGATGTCCGGCAAAAAAGGTGCCAAAAGCCCGCATAAGGCGTACTACTTTTACAAAGGCAACGGACTCCGAGCCGTGCGCAGCGGAGAGTGGAAACTCCACATCGGCGGCGGCAACCGGAAGCAACAGCAGCAAGGCAAAAAGCCGGCGCTCACGCTTTACAACTTGTCAAAGGACATCGGTGAAACCACCAATGTTGCCGCTGAAAACGAGAAACTCGTAAAGCGACTGTACAAACGGGCACAGGCGTTCGACGAAGCGCTAAAAGCGGACGCCCGCCCACCGGGCGAAGTCAAAACCGAAACGGAGAGCTAAGCCGCGCGCGCCACCCCTATTTCCCGCTCAAGTCGCGGATGCGGATGTTGCGGTACCACACCTCGCCGCCATGGTCCTGCAACAGGATATGCCCGGCCAAGCGCACGCCGAACACGTCCAGCTTCCGGAACTTGCTCTTGGCCACCGCCGCCTTTACCTCGTTGCTGCCAAGCTCATAAGTCAGCACGACCTTGCCGTTGAGAAAATGTTGCACCGTCTGCCCCTTTACGACGATGCGCGACGTGTTGAACTCGCCCGCCGGCTTGATCGGCTTGTCCTTGGCCGGCGCCAGCACGTCGTAAAACGACGCCGTGCTGTGTTTGCCGCCGTTGGGATAGCCGGCGTCGTCGATCACCTGATACTCGTGCCCGAGCGAGCCGCGTTCGCGGAGGATGAAATATTTCACGCCGCTGTTTGCCCCCTTGGCCACTTTCCACTCGAAGCGAAAATCGAACTGCTCGTACGTGCCCTTGGTGATGATGTCGCCGCCGCCGCCCTTGGGCGCGCATTTGAGGCAGCCGTCCTCGATCGACCAACCCCTGGCCGGGAACTTCCCGGAACGGGCGTTCATCCATTGCCCAGTCGACGAACCGTCGAACAATGCCGTGAACCCTTTTTCTTTCTTGGCGTTCTTCCGCTCGGCCAACGCCGTGCTGGTCATCATTCCGGCCAAGGCGATGGCCGCCAACCCATGTAAAAATCGTCTCATGTCAATAAGTGATCCGCAGGCGGCAGCTTGGCCAAGCGCCCTCCCGGCGACAACTCAAAACATCAGCCGGCTTGAGCGCTCCGCGAGCTGGGCGCTCCACTTCGACCAAAAGCTCAGCCGTTGGCCAAGCGCCTCCAGCTTGGCCAGAGGCAGTCTCTCCGCACGGCCCTCCACCTCACCGTCGAGCGCCTCCCACGCTTGGCCAAGAGACTGCAACGCCGCATCCACCTTGGACAACTCCGCCTGTAACCGGCCGTGCACCGCCGCGACCCGGTCGTTCAAGGCCATCCCCTCGCCCATCAACACCGCCTGCAACATCGGCGAATCGTGCGCCTCCTTTTTAGCGAGAAACGCATCCACCTCCCGGCAGACCGCGCCGATCTCCGTAAACCATTCCGTCATCTCGCCGGGGATGGACTGCACGTTTCCCGGCGCTTGGCCAAGCTCGAGCTCGAGCAAATGCCGCACGCGCGACTTGGCCTCGCGCAGGCATTCGTGCGCCGCGTTCACCCCGGCGAAGCGCCGCTGCAACTCCGCCTTGGCTTCGTCGCTCGCGTCGTGCGCCCGGTCGGGATGCACCTCGGCGGACCGTTCGTGAAAACGCTCCTTGAGCGCCCCGGCGTCAAGCCACGGGCGACGGGGGAAATCAAGCAGTGCGAAGTAATCGGTCATCGGCGGTACGCGGAGCCGCCGCTGTCAGGCGCTGAAACTTTCGCCGCAGGAGCAGGGGCTCGCGGCGTTGGGATTGTTCACCTTGAACCCGCCGTCCTCCAGTTTGTCGGCGTAATCGAGCTGGCTCCCGGTGACGTACAGCGCCGTTTTCGGGTCGACCACCACCCGGATGCCGCCGCTCTCGACAAGGATGTCGCGGTGCGCCGGGGCGTCCTGCAAATCCATTTTGTACTGCAGGCCGGAGCAGCCGCCGCCGACCACCGCCACGCGCAGCACGCCCTGCGGGCGGCCCTGCCGCTCAAGCAGCGAGCGCACCTTGTTGCCGGCGTCCCCGCTCACCTTGAGCAGGCGCTCGTCGCCGACGCGAACCTTCGCCTCCGCGGGCGCTTCCTTCCTGGCAATGCCGGAAATCATCGCCCGGCAGTCTACCCCGGCCGACGCCCAAGCGCGAGACAATCAACACGACGGCGTTGAGCCGATTCGGCTTGTTTCTTGGCGGGCCTGCGGGTAGTCAGGGCGCGGACGCAAACCAGGCGGCTGGTTTGCCAAAGGGGCAATCATGCAACTCGACGAGAATCAAAAAAGAACCGTCGCCGGCTGGGTTGAGGAGGGACTCGACCTGTCGGCCATCCAGTCGCGGCTTGAAACGGAGATGGACATCCGGATGACCTACATGGATGTGCGGTTCCTCGTCGGCGACCTGGAGTTGACGCCCAAGGACGAGGAAGAACCGGAGGAACCCGAGCCGGCAGAGGAGCCAACCGCACCGGCCGCCGAGCTCCCGACACCGGACAACCCGTTCCCCGCGCCGGACGATCCCACGGGCGGGACGGCGACAGAGGCGGACGGCGACATCGACGGCGGCGACGTGTCCGTGACCGTGTCACCCGTGACCCAGCCGGGAACGATGGCCAGCGGCTCGGTGACGTTCACCGACGGGGTGACGTGCGACTGGCACGTGGACCAGTTTGGCCGCCCGGCGCTGGTGCCGCCAAGCGACGGCTATCGTCCGCCCGAGGCCGACATGCCGAAGTTCGGCCAGAAACTGCAGCAGGAACTGCGCGGCGGTTTTTGACGCCCAGGCGCCAGGCCAGGCGCGGCTATTTCTTGGCCTTCTTTTTTGACTTCTTTTTGCCCTTGACGGTTTTTTTGGCCGCCTTTTTCTTCGCTTTTTTCGCCTTCTTGCTTTTCTTGGCGAGTTTCTTTTTGAGCTTGGGCCAGTTGTCCTCGGCGGTGATGTAGCCGACGCATTTCTTGGCGCCGCATTTGCAGATGTGATCCTCGTAGCCGTCGAGGTCGAAGCCGTAGTTGTAGCTCAACTCCTCGCCCTCCTTGATCTTGCGCTTGGAGATGAGCCAGACGCGGTTCTTGATGACGTCCGGCTCGCAGTTGGGATCGCACGAGTGGTTGATGAAGCGCGCGGTGTTTTCCGGGATGTTGCCGTCGATGTCGTGCCGCTTGTTGACCTCGAAGATGTAGACCGCCCCGTCGGTTTCGCTGCCGTGGTTTTTCTCGATCAGCGCGATGCTGCGGCGTTCCGACTCCTTCTTGGTGATCTTTTCGCCGATGTACTCGATGACCTTTTTGCCCTTCGGCACCTTGGCCTTGGCGAACACGCCGGTGCCGTGGATTTCCGACTCGCGAACCTCGATGTATTTGCTGGTGGTTGGCTCCCTGCCCATGCGGGCGCGGAGTGTAGAGGCACACCGGCCAGAGTCGAAGTTTTTTGTGCCAAAACCTACACCGCCTGGCCGAGCATCCGGTTGAGCGAGTCGGCAGTCTGGTATATCAGCGCCTCGGGGTAATGGGGATACGGGTGGAAATACTCGAACGTCAGGTAGCCGTCGTACCCAGTCTCGTCGAACGCCTCGATGACCGCCGGCCAGTCGGTCGTCCCGTCGAGCAGCGGCCGGAACGACTCGAGCGAGTGGTCCGTCCCCTTCTTGGTGAATTCCTTCAAATGCACGTTGCGAATGCGTTGGCCGAGGATGCGAATCCAATGCTCCGGAAACTGGAACAGCATGATGTTGCCGGTGTCGAAATGCACCTGCACATACTCGCTGCCAAACCGGTCGACGAACCGGATCATCTCCTCCGGCGACAGCAGGTAGCCGTTGAAGAAGATGTTCTCCATGTTCAGGTGCACCTTTAGTTTCTCGGCCGTGGGCAGGAGCTTGCCGATCGCCTCCCGGGCGCGCCGATCGCAAATGTCATTGGGCGTGGGGTCGTGATCTTCGCGCCACGGCATATGCACCGCTCCGGGGACGACGAGCAGGTTTTCGGTACCCAAATGGTGCGCGGCCTCAGTCATCAACCCGGCCAGTTCCATCCCGCGCGCCCGCTCGGCCGGATCGTTGCTCGTCAGCGGGTACGGCCAGAACAGGAACGAACACAACCCGCTGATGGCGATGCCGATGTCGTCAGCCATCTTCCGGATTTTCCGGTAATCGCCCGGGCCGCTTTTCGGCGACAGATCGTTTTCGAGGTCGTAGTTCAGCTCGATGCCGTCGAAGCCGGCGTCCTTGGCCAACTGCAGGCACTCCCGCAGGTTCATCCGTTCCGGGTACGGGAACGCCCACTGGTTGATCGACTTCTTCATCCCGTACCGCTTGGGCGCGGCCTTGCGCGGATCGGGCGCGGCCTCGGCGGCCGTTCCGGCGGCAGCCAGCCCGGCGGCACCCATCGCCAGCTTGAAGGCGGAACGCCGCGACACCGCGTTGCCGGTCGGTGCGGGCGCGCCCCACGGGGCGGTCAATCTCGGGGTCGGGTCGTTTTGTGATGACATGGTGCTGGGTCGTGTCCGGGCTCGGGCCGAAATCCTCCAACGCCGCCCGCCCGGAAGCAAGGGCAATCAGGCCCGCTCGACTGCTTCGCCAAGCGGCCTCGCCTCGTGACCGGGAAACACCTTGGCCATGTCGGCACCCGGGGCGTGTCGGCGCAGGAGCGGGATCAGCACGTCGCGGTAGTCGGTGGTCACCGGCAGATCGCCGGGGCCGACGAGGGCGTCGCGCTCAAGGCCGGGCCAGTCGGCGATCACGCGGCCCTCCGCGCCGTCGCCGCCCAGCACGAACATCGCCCCGCCCCGCCCGTGGTCGGTGCCCAGCGCGGAGTTTTCGCTGACGCGCCTGCCGAACTCGCTCATCACCACGACGGTGGTCTGCTGCATCGCCGCCCCGAGATCGCGCCGGAACGCGCCCAAGCCGTCGGCCAGGCGGCGCAGGAGCGGCGAGATGAGCGGTGCCTGCGACAGGTGCGTGTCCCAGCCGCCGAGGTCGACCGTGACCGCCTCCACGCCGACGCGGGCCTGGATCAACTGTGCGGCCAAGCGCAGTTCACGGGCGAACCGGCCGCCGCCGTACTCCGCGCCATTGGCCGGCGAGTAGTCGTTGGCGTGCAGGTCGCGGATGCGGCCAAGCGCGTCGAACGTGTCCCGCGCCCGGGCACCGAAGACGCCGGCTTGCCCGCCGTAAAGCTGCTCGAGCGACTGCACAAACGCATCGCTGCCGGAGAAGGAGAAGTCGTCGAGCGACTGCATCGCCGTGGCCGACGGCGCGCCGCGCAGCGATTCCGGCACCGCTTGGCCAAGCGCAACCGCCGAGAGCGCCCCGCCGCTGGCCTGTTCGCGAAACCGCAGAAAGCGCCCGAGCCAGCCGCCGCCGGTGTGCCCGCCGTGCTCCATTAAATCCTGCGCCTCGAAGTGCGAGCGGGTCGTGTCGCCGGAGCCGACGCAATGGACGGCGCTCAGCGCGCCCTCCTTCACCGCCGGCTCGAGGGCCGCCATGACCGGGCTGAGGCCGAAACGGTCGTCGAGCCGGATCGCCTCCGACTCGCCGACCGCCGTGAGCGGGCGGGCGCGATGGTAGTCGTCATCGCCGACAGCCGGCAGGAGTGCGAGGCCGTCCGCGCCGCCGCGCAGGAACACCACGACCAGCGTCCGCTGCAGGTCGCCGTTTCCGTGGAGGATTGCCTTGGCTGGTTTCATCGCGGGTCAACTCCACTGGAAACTTGGGCTGGCAAGCAGCAGGCCAAGCGCGTTGCCGGAGGCCGTTGCCGCAGCCAATTCGACGTCGCTTGGCCGGCGGCCGAGCAGGTGGGCGGCCAGCTTGGCCACGCCACCGGCGCGCTTGGCCAAGCGGTCACGATCGATGCGAGAGCCCTTGATTTGCCCCTTGGCCAGCTTGGCGGCGAAGTTCCAGCGCCACAGCAGCGTGCTCATCCACGGCTCGGCGCGGGCCGGGTAGCCATCCGGCGCCGGGTACTCGAACGGCATGTGGCCCATGCGCAACAGATAGTTCACCAGCGGCCGGCCAACGTCACTTTCGGCGCCGGTCGCCCGCAGGGCCGAGGCGATGAAGTGCAGCGGTTGCTTGAATTTGTTGCCGCGTGTGCCGCGGAATTCATCGGTGAAAAACAACGCACGAAGGGTTTTGCGGATGTCGCCTTTGGTCTTGGCAAACACCCCTGCGACGGTGTCGATGGCGGCGGCCGGCGGTTCGTCGGCAATGAAGCGGCGGCATAGCTTGGCCGCAATGTGCCGGGCGGTGGACGGGTGGGCGGCGACGATGCGGAGGACGTCGTCAAAATCGTCCCGGCCGTCCATGCCGTCGCGGGCCGGGATCGCTTCGCCCAGCACGGTCTTGGCCCGGCCGTCGTGCAGGCCCGGCTCAAACTGCACGCTGCCGTTTTGGAACAGCCCACGCCCGATGCGCCAGCCGCTCAGGCAGCGGGCCACCTCCATCACGTCCCGCTGCGTGTAGCCGCCGCGCACGCCAAGCGTGTGCAGCTCGAGCAGTTCGCGCGCATAATTTTCATTCGGTTGGTCGCCGGGTTGGCGCACGCGGTTGGCGCGGCCGTCGAGGTAGGTGAGCATCGCCTGGCTTTTGGCGGATGCTGCGAGCAAATCGGGGAACCGGCCCAGCGCGTGCGGCCGGATGACGTCGCGGTCGTCGGCCGGCTTAAGCCATTTGCATTCGCCCTTGGAGATGTCGATGTTGAAGTGGTCACTCCAGAACCGCACCATCACCTCCTGCAACTGGCGCTCCGAGTAGACGGCGCGGGTCAGCGTGGCGCGGGTCAATTCCTCGCGCAGGAGCCCGGGCTGGAACTCGTAAAACTCGCCGATCGGCGCGAGGGCGAGCGTCTCGAATCGCTGCACGCGAAACTCGGCCCGATCGTCGTTGATCTTCTCCGGCGCGAGTTGCTCATCGATGAACCGGGCCGCGGCCTCCTCCTCGCGCTTGGCCAAGCGGAGGATGCGCCCGTGCTGCCCCGGCCTCGCGCCGTACGAGAGGCGGTTGAGCAGATGGGAAACGAGATCGATCGACCCGCCGCCGGGCGGCGCGAACGGCAGCTTGGCCTCGCCGGGCAAACCGGTGTACGGCCAGAGCGCCTGTTGCGGCGCGTCACAACCGGCGGTTCCCAACACAGCGGCGGCGCCGCCGGCCTGCAGGAATCGTCGCCGGTTGAGTGCCATCATTCCTCCTGCTTGGGGCGGGACGGGCGGCGCGGGCGGCGCGGGCGCGGCTTCGGCTTGTTCCCGTCGTCGCCGCTGGGAATCTGGGTGCGCTGCAGACGCGAGCTGCGCGGCGAGTCGTCATCCAGCTTGGCCGCCGGCTCGGGGGTGGACGTGTGCCTCGGGGCACGGCCGATGTTTCGACTCCGGTTTCGCGGGGCGCCGTTCCCGGAGAGCGACATGACGAACGCGCCGCAGCCGCTGATGATCCCCCACGGCAAAATGACGAACCAGCCGGCGAACGGCAGCAGGTAACAAAAGTTCAGCACCCAGCCGCCGCGCCAGACGCGCCGCCAGTTTTGGCTCTGGTCTCCCGGCGCGGGGAGGCCGAGGCCGATCAACTGGCAGAAGCCGGCCGAGCCGATCAGGCCGGCGATCAATGGCACACTCCCAATCACAAAACCCAAGATCTTTAAAACCGGCTGCGAAGACTGGCCCAGCACCATGAATCCCAGCCAAATCGCCGGCAACACCACGGCCAAGCCGATCAGCGTGGTGCGGATCGGCCTTTTGTAGTGGTCTCTCGCCTTGCCCACCAAGCGGGGAAAAAGTGCCGTGCCTGCCAGCCAATAAGCCTGAAAAACCAGCATCGCGCCGAGAATCAACAATAAAACCTGTAAGACGTTTGCAATCGTCATCGCCCGGGGAATCTACACGAAGCCAGCGGAAAATGTTACCCTAAAAAATCAATCCAGCACCGGCTCGGCCTCGGCGGCGACGCAGGCATCGAAGCGCTTGGCCAAACGCCGGGTCATCGGGCCGGTGGTGCCGGCGCCGATCGGGCGGCCGTCAACCTGCGTGACTGGCGCCAACTCGCCCATCGTGCCGGTGCAGAACATTTCCCCGGCGCGATACACCTCGGTGAGCGAGAGGTCGCGCACCTCGTGCGGGATGTCGTTGTCGCGGCAGAGGCCCAGCACGACCTCGCGCGTGATGCCTTCCGGGCAGGCGACGAGACGACTGGTGATCACCGTGTCGCCGTCGACAATGAACAGGTGCGTGGCGTTCGTCTCGGCGACGAAGCCGCGCGAGTCGAGCATCAGCGCGTCGTCCGCCCCGGCGTGGTTGGCCTCGATCTTGGCGAGGATGGACTGGATCAAATTGCAGTGGTGAATCTTCGGGTCGAGCACGTCGGGCGACGGGCGTCGGACGCTCGAGGTGATGAGGCTCAAACCGCTCTTGTCGTAGACCGGCGCCTTGTGTTCGGCGAGGACGATCAGCGTCGGCCCGGCGGTGTTGAGACGCGGATCCATGCCGGAGGTGAGCTTAACGCCGCGTGTCAGCGTGAGCCGAATGTGCGCGTTATCACGCATGTCGTTCGCTTCAAGCGTGCGCTTGATTTCCGCCGTGATGCTTTTGGCCGACGGGATCTCGGCGAAGGCCAGCGCGAGCGCCGAGCTGCGGAGCCGCTCGAGGTGCTTGGCCAAGCGGAAGATTTTGCCGTCGTAAACGCGCAGCCCCTCCCAGACCGCGTCGCCACCCTGCACGGCGGAGTCGAACGGGCTGATGCCGGCCTCGTCTCGGTGCAGCAACTTGCCGTTGATGTTGACCAGCAGGTCGCGATTTTTCTCGTTGAATTTCTGGAGCATGATTTTTTATTAAGCCGTGATGCGGTGCGGGTAAAGTTGCTCGTAAATGGCGTTGCACTGCCCGAGCACTCCGGAAAGCGCGTCGGGAACCGGTTCCTCCTTCGGCCTGTACGGACGCCAGCCGGTTGTGGTTTCAACTTCCGGATACCAGTGCCGCGCCCAGATGCCGTCCGACTCGCGGATGCCTGGCGGCCACTCAAGCATCGCGTCGGTGAACGCCACGCCGAGCCGCTCACACAACGCACCGAGCATGCCGCGCGGATCGCGGAGCACGTCGGTCGAGTCGATCACCGGCGGCACGGCACCGGTCAACTCGCGGACGTGATTGAACAGCCCAAGCTGCTGCGGCAGCGCGGTGTCGGCCAACGTCGGATTGGGGAGCTTTTTCATCAGCGACGTGAGCATCTCGCGCGGTTCGCGGATGAGGAACCAGTTCGTCACCCGGCCAAGCCAGTCGCGGCCGACGCCCGGCAGCATGTGGTGGCACATCTGTTTTTGATAGAAAATGGATCTGCCCTCCGGGATCGGGCCGGTGAGCCAGGCAGCGACTTTCTCCCAGTCCGCCTCGTAACGCTCGATGATCTCCGAGGCCATCGCGTGCGGCAG